>JGI24710J26742_10001622_pt1 | contig 20547 bp, 17 predicted proteins | sample BioPla2DNA2_FD_26742 | JGI IMG/M metagenome (IMG submission 26742) | reverse complement strand
TCTCAATGAGACGATTGAACTCACCCTTATTAATAGTAACACCATTCTTAATCTGTGCACCTGCATCACTACCACATAATACAGTACTTCCCTCCTGGATTGGCTCAGAGGTATTTAGTGCCCAGCTNGATTCAAGGATTATAGTTGCACCATTCTTCATAACGATAAAGCCAAATGCAGAATCCTCCATAGTGTTCTCACCTGGCTCCCAGCCACCCCATGGGTTGCCACATTCAGGATTGTTCACTTTCTTATATGTAGTACCAACTACCATTCTTGGTTCATAGTTGTTCATAAGATATAAGGTAACGTCAAGGGAATGAGTACCGATATCGATTAATGGTCCTCCACCTTGCTCATATTCGTTAAGGAATACACCCCAGTTTGGTGTTCCTCTTCTTCTTATTGCGAATGCCTTTGAAAAATAAATATCTCCAAGATCTCCTCGGTCAATAACTTCTTTCAAGTAGATTGCTTCAGGTTTGTGTCTGTGTTGATAGCCAATTGTTAATTTCTTTCCTGTTTCCTTAGCTGCTTCAACCATCTTCCTTGCATCTTCAGCTGTCTTAGCCATAGGCTTCTCACACATAACATGCTTTCCTGCATGTAAGGAGTCAATTGATATTGGTGCATGGGAACGGTTAGGTGTACATACATGAACTACATCAATTTCCTTGTCCTCTAGTAATTCACGATAATCTGTATAAACCTTTGCATCGGGTGTACCATATTGAGCTTTAGCAGCTTCAGCTTTCTCAGGAATGATATCACAAAAAGCTACCATCTCTACATCATCCAGTTTACTTAAGGAAGGCATATGCTTGCCATTAGCGATTCCTCCACAACCAATGATACCAATTTTAATCTTCTTTTCCATAGTGTAAAACCCCTTTCTTATTGTTTAAACTTCTTTTACTAATAGGATAGCATAAATAACTATGGGGTGATATAATTAATTTGTAGAAAAGTATTAAAAATTTGTCATATGAACTATTATTGAAAGGCATGGTTGTTATTATGGACAATAGCTATTATGTTGAAACAAGAGATAGGTACGATGATATACAACAACAGTTTAGTACTCACACTCAGGAGGCTTTCGGACCCCAGGTTATGGTTCACGCCCATATTCATAACTATATTGAGATGATTTATGCCCTCTCTGGAAAATATCGGATTTTATTAGATAATAAAGAGCATAACTTCATGGAGGGGGATATGGTACTCATTAACTCCAACGAAATACATAGTATATTCTCCTTGTCTGAAGGAAGTAATAAATATCTGGTTGTTAAATTTGATCCGGAAATTCTTCATACTACGGCACAGTCACTTTTCGAAATGAAATATGTCATGCCCTTTATACTTAATGAATCCACCCACCAGAAGGTTTTCTTAAAAGAAACAATTGAAAATACTGTAATTCCTGGACTTATTTTTGGTATCAATGATGAATTTTCAGAGAAGCGCTATGGCTACGAGCTTGCTGTCAAGGCCAATATATATAATCTATTTTTATTTATTTTACGCAAATGGAACGAGCAGAACATAGACTTAGATATTAATAAGGATATTAATAAGGATATGGTTATAAGATTTCAGACAGTCTTCGAGTATATTGAAGAGAATTACCAGAATGACATCACAGCCTTAGACATGGCGGACTTATGTAACCTTAGCTATAGCTACTTTTCCAGACTATTTACCCGAATTATGAAGATAAACTTTCGCGAGTATCTTAATTATGTCAGAATAACTAAGTCAGAACGTATGCTTATTTCAACTGATCTTAATATTACTGAAATAGCCTTACAAGTAGGCTTCTCAACCTCAAGCTACTTCATCCAGCAGTTTAAGCTTTATAAGGATATAACACCAAAACAATATCAGCTTAAGTATAGAGTATAAATACAAGTAAGTATGGCAATAAAAGAACCCATAATCCAATTAATATACTGGTATTATGGGTTCACATTTTTCAATTTTTCTTATTCTACCTCGTTGAATTCATCTTTGCCAACGCCACAAACTGGGCATACCCAATCCTCAGGTACATCTTCCCACTTTGTTCCAGCATCCACTCCATTATCTGGATCGCCTAATTCCTCTTCATAAATATATCCACATACCATACACTCAAATTTCTTCATTATAACAACCTCCTTGATCTTATTTTGTAACTGTTGCTACATAACTATGTATACCATATTTTCTCAACAAACTCAACTAAAATCTTTATAAAAAAAGATGAATCATGTTACTATTCAGCTTATATGACTAATGATAAAAGCCAGGGGAAAATGATTTCCATAGTGAGTATTTGCATTCGTCAGTACTTAGGTCCTGTTTTATAGGACCTTACGTACTGCTACGAATGGAACTAAGCGAGAGCGTCTCACAATGGGAACATTTATCCCCTGGCTTCTTCAATACCTATAAGGCTGAATAGTAACTGAATCATTGTTTCTAATATTTATTTAGTCTCAAGAATATATTGATTTAAGATACTTTCAAGCATTTCTTGTCTTCCAGAAGTGTTAGGAGTAACACCATTCTTTAATGAATATGCCTCTAGCTCCTTAAAGCCAACCTTGCCTTCAACAATATCCTTACCAATACCCTCTTTGTAGCTTGCGTAACGTTTTTCTTTGAAATCCTCAAATACCTTATCTTCAAGAAGCTTAGCAGCTACCTTAAGACCCTTAGCAAATGCATCCATGCCTGCTATGTAAGAATAGAATAAATCATCATCTTCAAAGGAAGCACGTCTAACCTTAGCGTCAAAGTTTAAACCACCCTTAGTAAATCCACCATCAAGTAGGATTTCGTACATAGCAAGTGTTGTATCATAAATGTTAGTAGGGAATTGATCTGTATCCCAACCGAGCATTGGATCACCCATGTTAGCATCTACACTACCAAGAACACCATTAATTCTACTCTGGTTAAGTTCATGTTGGAATGTATGCATAGCTAAAGTCGCATGGTTTGCTTCGATATTCATCTTGAAGTGATCTTGTAGGTTGTATTTTCTAAGGAAAGCCAAACAAGTAGCAGCATCAAAATCATACTGATGTTTTGTAGGCTCCTTTGGCTTAGGTTCAATTAAGAACTGGCCTGTAAATCCTATTTCCTTAGCATAATCTACAGCCATCTGTAGTAATCTTGCTAAGTTATCAAGCTCTAAACCGGTATCTGTATTAAGAAGTGTCTCATAACCTTCACGGCCACCCCAGAATACGTAGTTTTCTCCGCCTAATTCCTTAGTAATTTCCATAGCTTTCTTGATTTGGGATGCTGTATAAGCAAATACAGACGCATTACATGAAGTTCCTGCACCATGAACGAACTTATCATCACCAAAAGCATTAGTTGTTCCCCATAGACACTTGATTCCTGTACGAGCCATCTCTTCTTTGATAACTGCAACAATTTCATCTAGTCTACGGTTAGTTTCCTCTAATGTATCTCCTCTAGGAGCAATATCAGCATCATGGAAGCAGAAGAAAGGAATCTGCATCTTCTCCATGAACTCAAATGCTGCATGGACTCTAGCCTTAGCTTTAGCCATCTCATCATCTGTTTTATCCCAATCACGTAACATAGTAGTTCCACCAAATGGATCTGTTCCCATGTAGGTAAATGTATGCCAGTAAGACATAGCAAAGCGTAGCTGCTCTTTCATAGTTTTACCCATAACTACTTCATCTGGATTATAATACTTGAAGGAAAGCGGATTTTTGCTCTGTGGTCCTTCGTATTGGATTTTCCCAACGTTAAAATAAGACATATTATTTCCTCCTTTATTAATGGCTATCAAATGAATATCATTTGCTTACTTAGCTTGCCTAAGTAGAATTTATTCATTTAAAATATATTAATTAATATCCTATTTTTATTATAATCCCTAAGTTTTAAAAAGACAATAGTAATTAGTAAATTAATTAAACTAATTTTCATTTTAGGTAGATTCCCTTGGATTTTTTCTATTTTTTTCAATTATTCGACTGGTGAAAGGATAAAATCATCTAAGGTACCCCATCCCTTAGGATCGCATTTTATAGATGCACCTATAATCACTGACCCACCTTCAACATTTATATTATCAATTCTTGGATTTTTCCAGTTGTTCCATCCGTCTACAGTGGTCTCTATGGTATATGTTACACCATCTGCAATTGCATATATAAACATATCAGAATTATTAGCATCTCCTCCTTGAAGAGATAAGGCGAAGTTATATAATCCAGGTTTTAGATTAACAATCTCCTGCTCTACTTTAAAATCAACTGCCCCAGTTGAATAAAAATGAAGGGATTTTCTACCGGTCTTTGCATCAGATATTTTATCCTGAACACCTAGCTCAGTAGTCACATCATCTGTGTTAGTGATAGTCCACATAGACATATCATCATCCTCAAAACTATAGTTCTCCACATAGTTTTGTTCCATAACAATAATTTTAGCCTTTGCTTGGATTATTTCTTCATTATAGATGGCTTGACCATTAACCAAATACTCCCCTATAACATCTTTGTCAATTAATGCAATATCATCCCCACTCCACTGAACCTCTATATCCTTCTGAGTTTTATCATTAAACAATGCTAATACCCTATTGGGTAGTATATAATCATCCCCCTTACGAACCCGAATAATAACATTATCAAGAGCATCTACTTTGACAGTTGCCTCTGATCCTGAATAAACATACTTGAACACATTNAGGGAAGCTAGGGGNTGACCTTCAAAGTCGAATAATCCTTGATTATCCCAAGCAGAACCACCGTAGTAGACCCCTGCGTCCTCAGGGTCATATTCTGTTGCATAGCTACTAGCCCATCCTGAACCATATTTCTCCCAGAGAATGCTCCTATCCTCCCAGCTTTCTCCTGGAACTGGTATCCAAGCTGGTTCCCAGTAGAATACTCCAAGACCTGCTTCACCAATATTAGCAACTGCCTCCATAACATCTCGAAGAGCAGTGGCCTGTCCTTGAACTGTTATAGGATAGTCCAAAGTAAATGCACTCTCCTCTGATATAGTATTGCCGTGATCATCGCCGTCATCATATGTATAGGCATAGGAGGTCTCTGCCACCATAACCTTCTTATTAAACTCATTGGCAATGTCAGTAAGAACATGTGTAAGATTCTCCAGTGTTCCATGCCAATATGGGTAATAGGAGCTAGCGAATACATCATAATCCACATCAAAGTTCTCCAGAATCATTCCATATCGTTGATAGTTTTTAGCATTTTCTGGATTGGTAAAATGTACAGCTACTAGAATATCCTTTTTATTTTCTTCACTGACCTCCCTGATAGCANGGCTACCATACTTTAATAATTCACTTATGTCCTTCCAGTTGTTCTCCCCACTCAATATCCCTGTGGTTTCATTACCAACCTGCACCATACCTACATCTACACCCGCATCCAAAAGGCTCTCAAGGCTACTTCTTGTGAATTCATATAGTGCTTCTGCTTTAGCTTTGATATCTAGGCCCTTCCATGCTTTTGGAACCATTTGCTTTGAAGGGTCTGCCCAAAAATCAGAGTAATGATAATCAACCAAGACCCTCATCTTATTCTTAGTTGCTCTTTTACCTATCTCAATGGCTTTCTCTAAATCATTATTACCTCCACCATACCCATTGCCATCCTTATCATATGGATCATTCCATATACGAACTCGGACATAGTTGACACCAGCTTGATATAAGGTCTTAAATATATCTTCTTCCTTACCCTTTTCGTTGTAAAATCTTACTCCACTCTCCTCCAAGGCAATAACACTAGATACATCTACACCTCGTATGAAGTCAGTATCTAGTCCCTCAATTTTATCCACAAATATATCAGCCTTAACCGGCTTATATCCACTAATCACACTTTTATTGCTTTTAATATATGGAACTATAAGAAGTACAACAATTACAAAAATCACCCCTAGACTTAATCCTATAAAACCCCTTTTCTTATTCATACTTCTAACAACCCTTTCTTGATATATATGAAAACGGACTTCCCGGCTAAGGCCAGTTGTCCGTTCCCAGTTGATAAAACTAGTATCTATTGTTTATACCTCTAACTCACTTTTAAACTCTTCTATCATATCAAGTCCTAATAATCTTGAAGCCTTACCATCTTTCATCTCTGGCCAGTACTCCAAGAAAACCTCCTCATTATCCTTAAGAGGATATATCTCCAGCCTTAGACTTTCTGGATAGTCAAAGCGTCTTAGACTTACATCCCATGGTCTGCCTGCATAGAAGTTGTCTGCAATGATCTCATCATTATGATAAAGTCTTCCCATGTCTCCTTCATAATTAATTCTTAAAAAGCTATCCCTAATGTCCTTTGATGAAAGGTTAATTCTGATATCATATACCACCTTTTCATCAGTTTCATCAATTAGGTCGAATGTTACTCTAGCCTGAGTCACATCAAGCTTCTTTTCATATATGGTAAATTCACCTTCTCTAGCTACCTTAGTCCATCCCTTTGGAGTCTTATCAAAATCCGGATACACTTTAATATTAGGAATATCTTTACCAATAAGCTCTAGTCCCTTGTCGCTCTTTATAACTACAGATTTACTTATAATCAGGTGCTCCTTCTTAAGCCTTACCTTATATGCATTCTTCCCATCCTCTTTTGAAAGAGTTATGATCCTATTCTCACCTATATCTCCCTCAATATCATACATAGGATCCTTATCTGTATAAAACACATAAGTATCAGTAGTATTTTTAATTATACACAAAGGTGATGCAAGAGCAGTCTTTAGGATTCCATCCCCTATCTTCATGTTAAATGGATAGAAGCAATATTCTTTATCCATAAGATCAAACTCTGGATAATAAATAGTCTCATTAGGTAATTCTATCTTAATATTTAGTCTCTTATGATCTGCCATATCATATCTTCTCACATAATTGTTAAGGAATAAATATCCCCTTTCACCATCATGTCTAACAGAATACCTTAGGTCCTTTAGATTTTCAGGATCCAAAGGATTTTCCTCTGGAATATATGCAGGCATATGGCATAGCTCCGATCCAAAGTCATGAAGAAACATGGACAATAACTTAATTTCTTTGTAGGTTTCTGATATCTGCCCATACTCCCTTATAGGTGCTCTAAAATCATAGCTTACCTCAGGAACATCATTAGGATATCCTGTTGCTTTTGATTCTTGAAGAGTAGTTAGCTTGCCCTTAGGATTGGTTCCACCATGATACATATAGTAACCAATAAGGTTAACACCACTTCCTAGCTTAACCAAGGTCATAGCCCCGATATCTGCTGCCTTAACAACAGGCCTACGGTGTTTGGTTACCTGAAGTCCTCCACCTAATTCTGCTGTAAGATAAGGGAATTTTTCAAAATCAAAGGTTACCCCTTCACCAAGACCATAATCACTACCAATATTGTGATCATTCCGTTCATGGGTAAATACATAATTGCCGCTAGGTTCTAGCTCAGTAAGCCTTGGATCCCATGGTGCATCAGGATAACCTCCCATTACTGGAAGTAATCCACCGGTTGCAGCTCCACCCCATCCAGTAGCTGTATAATATGGAACATCAAATCCAATATCCTTAGCCATTTTATGAAGGGTTTTCATGTGCTGCTCTCCAGCCTCACCATAAGCCCCACCACAGTGACCCAATTCATTTTCTATCTGAACACCAATAATAGGTCCCCCATCTTTGTAAAATAAACCTTTAACCTCATCATATATTCTAGAATAATACTTTTTAACCTCTTTAAGATAGCCAGGATCATCATATCTAAGCTTATATCCTTTATTAACTAACCAGTCAGGAAAGCCACCATTTCTTACTTCTCCATGTATCCAAGGTCCAATTCTTAAAAAGAAATACAAGCCAGCTTCCTTACAAGCAGTGACAAAGCTTCTTAGATCCTTGTTACCAGTAAAATCATACTCGCCTTCAATCTCCTCATGGTGAATCCATATTACATAGGAGGATGCAATAACTACCCCTCCAGCTTTCATTTTATATAAGGATTCCNTCCAATCATCTTTAGGAACTCTCGAATAGTGAATCTCACCCATAACAGGAAACCAAGCTTTCCCCTCTTTAGTCAAATAACTCCTATTGTAGCCAAATTCTGTCTTCATATCAATAACCGTGCCTTTCATAACAATCTGCGAATAATCTATTCTTTAACAGCAGCATTACCAAATGATGTTACCATTGTCTTTTGAGTTATAATAAAAAATATAATAAATGGAATTGCTACCAACAATGCACCTGCTGCAAAAACTGTGAATTCATTCTTCTTATCTGTAACAAAGCTAAATAGCCCCAGGGCTAGTGTCTGCTTATCAGCTGATCGCAAAATCATCTTAGGAAAAATGTAGTCCATCCAAGGAGCTGTAAAGCTTGTTATGCCTAGGAAAACAATAATAGGTCTTGCAATTGGCATAATAATCTTTCTAAAAATGTGCAGATGATTAGCCCCATCTATTCTAGCAGATTCATCAAGACTCTTAGGAATAGTATCTACATAGCTCTTAACCATCCATGTGTTATATGGGATATTACCAGCAAGATAAACTAGTACAAGCCCCCATAGGGTATCAAGTCCTTTAATTCTAAGTAGTATTACATAAATTGCAACCATTCCAACAAAGGAAGGGAATATCTGCAGAATAAGCATCAGTAGCATCATACTTTTCTTCATTGTGAAAGAAAATCTTGAGAATACATAGGCTCCTAATGAAGCTACAATAATTGTTAAAATCGAGGTCCAAAGTGCAATTATTAAAGTATTCTTAAACCATATTAGATAGTTGGTATTATTAAATAAATGTGTAAAATGTTCTAGGGTAAATCCATCTCCAAAAGGAATAATACTAAGTGATGCTATAGAATTCCCTGGAGAAAATGCTGCACTTACTACATATACCAAAGGATAGAGGACCCCCAGAGAAAATATTGTAAGTATTACAAGAACAATCGTTAAATTAATACGCTTTATAACCTTATTTCCCATTAGAATTCTCCCTCCTTATATGATTTAGTTCGTCTAAACTGGAATATGGCAAATGGAGCAAGGATAATAAATATCATAATTGCAAGTACAGATGCATAATTGTACTTCATTAGATTAACTGTTAGCTTATATATCCATGTAACTAGTATGTCTGTTCCTCCTGCACTGGTTATTGTAGAGTCAGATACAACAGGGTTTCCGCCTGTCAGGAAGAATATAGCACCAAAATTATTAATGTTATGTGTAAATGACATAATAATCAGGGGCATAGTTTGATAAAGTACCATTGGCAAGGTTATCTTTTTAAAAACCTGAAACTTATTGGCCCCATCAATTCTTGCTGCCTCATACAGATCAGCAGATATGGCTGTCATTGTCCCTGTTACTAAAAGCATAAAATAAGGAAAACCTGCCCATAGGTTAATTAATATTGTTGTGAACTTTGCTAGCCATTCGTTACTTAACCAGGGAATAGCCTTATCTATCCATCCTAATTGCATTAGGGTACGATTGACTGTACCAAAGGAACCATTAAGTAAATTCTGCCATACCAGCATGCTTACAACAGAGGGTACTGCATATGGAAGAATAAAAACCCCTCTAAATATTGGAGCAAATTTTAATTTATTGTCCATAAGAACAACTGCCATTATTAATCCACCAAAATAGCATGTTGCTGTGGCAAGTACTGCCCATACAATAGTCCATAATGCCACTCTTCCTAAAGCTGAGGTCCACACAGCTTCACCACCGAACATGGCAACAAAGTTATCCATTCCAACCCAATCCACCGTATTATTAGGTGGTATATTGTTTGGTGCAGAATAGTTGGTAAATGCTACACATGCGGAAAATATAAGAGGTACTACAACAAAAAATAGTATCAAGCCAACTGAGGGAGCAAGGCCAAATATAGGAAAAGATTTACCCAAGGCTCTCGATATGGATTCTTTATTGGTTTTTAACCTCTTGTCTATACAAAACTCTTTATACTCTGCCAAAGCACTTTTAACTGAGATAATATAGACAACAACAAAGATGAACAAAATGGCTAGAACAATGACACCATCAATTAACATAAATATGGAATGATCCCTTTCCTTCACAGGAAGATCTGGTTTCATTATTCCCAAGGTGACCATATCGTTTAACTTTCTTAATATGGTTGGTAGCATAAAAAGTATAAGGACTTCAAACAAAGCGTAAAAAAGTCCCTTTATGTATTGTTTAAAATGCACAATATGCCCCAATCCCATAAATAACATGGATGTAATTAGTATTTGTTTTCTTGAGGAGCCATCCTCCTTAAGTCTTGTATTCATTATTCACACATCCTTCTAAAGCTATATTAAAAAAGACTGTTTCAAATAACTGAAAGAAGCAGGCAAATTATTTGAAACAGTCTATTAGTCTATTGATTATTGACCTAAAATTGCTGCATTACATGCATCAAGCTCTGCCTGAATGTCAGCTCCATCCCAGATATTGGCACTGGCTGCATTCATAGCGTCCCAATATGCACCCATCTGTGGGATTGAAGGCATAGGGAATGCATAGTCAAGTTGTTTTAAGAAGCCTTCGATATAAGGACTTTCAACTGCAATATTGATTGATGGCAATGAACCAGTAAGATCAAATCTTAGCTTTTGCATTTCTTCACTTAGTAGAAACTCAGCAAATAGAGCTGCTTCCTCTGGATAATCAGAATATGCTGATACAAACATTGCTCTTGTTCCTGAGAAGGAAGCAACAGGTGTATCATTACCAGGTAGACTTGGTAGTGGAGCTACACCAAAGTCAATTCCAGCATCTTCAAAGTTTGTAACATTCCATAAACCAGTGATATAAAGAGCAGCATTGCCACTGGAGAATGCAGCATCAGTAATTGAAGTAGTTAAGTCAGCTGCAGGAATGTCAAGAATACTTCTTAATCCCTGGAAGAACTTCATCCCCTCAACACTGGCTGGTGAATTAATATTAGTATTGGTTGTATCTGTTCCCTCTGGTCCAAATAAACGGTTGTTATCACTGGTTGTAAATATAATAGAATAGTAACCATTACCAACATCCATCATAAATCCATATTTGCCACTATTCTCAGCATTGAACTTCTCACTAAATGATACTACTTCCTCCCAAGTTTTTGGAACTTGATCTTCAGAAATCAAGGCTTTATTATAGAATAATGCATATGTCTCAGCAGATACTGGATAACCATACATTGTTCCATCATATGTCAATGCAACACTGGTTGCTCCAAGTACATTATTTCTAATAGTATCTGCATTAGCTGTAGGTAATACATGACCACCTGTCATAAGCTCACCTAGTTTGTCATGAGGTGCAGCAAATAGGTCTGGTCCAACTCCTGCTGGTCCATCAAGGGCTATCTGAGTTGCTGAATCACCAAGCTCAACATTAACATATTCTATAGTGATGTTAGGATATTTAGCATTAAATGCTTCACCTGCCTGTTTAATAAATTCATCAGGTCCAAGGGTAGACTCCCAAACAGTAAGTGTTACAGGGTCTGATGTAACATCCCCAGCTGAGGTATCATCTGGCTTGTCCTTTTCTGCTTGATCAGCAGTTGTACCTTTGCTATCGTTCTTTGGTTCTTCTTTACTACATGCGGTAAATAATGTACCAATCAGTAGCATTGTCATAAGAATTGCAATAAGCTTTCTTTTCATAAATAATCTCCTCCTTAAACTTTTCTATACTAATCTCTGACATCAGAGGGTTAGCTAGTTGATTTTTTTAAAACTATCTCATAATTAACTAAAGATTTACGAGATGTTGTTTCACCAGAAATAATCTTAATTAAATGCTTACCTGCTGTAACTCCTAATTCCTTAATGCTTATATTGAGTGCAGTAATCGGTGGGGTATGATTCTCTAGATTGTTGCTATTATAGAAAGATGCCACCTTTACTCTGTCAGGAATTGCTATATTCATTTCTTCTAGATGGGCCAAAACTTTAGAGCAAATAAAGTCATCAGAGCAAAGGATACAGTCAGCTCCATTATCAAGTATCCCATTAACAGCTTTCTGGATAAGTATATTATTATTGAGATTTAAATGCACCAGGTTATTATCAATCTCTATGCCCGTATCTAAAAACGCCTTCACGTAACCGCGGTATCTACTACGATTAACCATATGATTTTGATTACCTGCCAATAAAGCAACTCGCTCACAACCAGACTTTAGAACCAAGGTTGTCAACTCACAACATCCAGCTTCATGGTTACTGTCAATCTGAACTATGTCCTCATCTTCGCTAGTACCTATTAGAACAAAGGGAATACCTACTTCCTTCAAGTACTGTGCAGGCAAATCATGAACTAAAGATCTTGTCAATACAACTCCATCAACCTTTTGGTTATCAATAAGTCTCTGCAACAATGAAATATCATCATCAGTTACCGTTGTGACCAAAACATCATAATCCATACTAGCAGCTGCATCACATATACCCATCAAACAACTCTGGAAAAATGGGATCTCAGTTAAGTTGGCATCAGCCGGAAGAATCACTCCAATATTATAGGTTTTTGATTGGGCCAGACCCTTGGCAACCAAATTAGGTCTGTAATTGTGTTCTAAAATATACTTATGAACTCTTTGCCTTGTTTCTGCTCCAATTCTACCCTTACCTGATATTGCTCTCGATATTGTGGTCTTTGATAGTCCTAATTCCTTGGCAATATCGCCAATTGTGATGTTTTTTGGCGAACTATGTTTGTTAATATCCTTCATAAAACTCTCCATTTTTGTTGCGCAATCGGTTGTTCATGCTAATAGCATATCACTGTATAGCTCTGTTGTCAATGTATACTTTTACAATACATTTATTATTTCACTTGTGCAAATTGTATAGTGTGTTTCCTTGTTTACGCGGAGTAATGCGCAATCGCTTGCGCAACACTTTGTTCAATTTTCTAATAGACGTCTTATATTAAGCATCCCCCAGCCCTGTTTTTCCCAAGGTTGACCAAGATCAACCGCAGAATTACGAAGCTTAAGCTTTACTTCCCTATTAGTAAGCTCTGGGCGACTAGATAATAGCAAAGCAATTGCTCCTGAAACCACTGGAGTTGCCATAGAGGTTCCACTTTTAATTGTATATATCATAGGTGAAACTGCTGCACCTAACCTATTGACACTACTTCTACTACCATAATTATTAATATTGCATGATACGATATTGGATCCAGGAGCTACTATATCCGGCTTTTTAATGCAATAAGGTGTTGGTCCACGACCAGAATAATCCTTAGTCCTGTTTCCAAACACTTCTACTGCCAGATTGTCATCTGATGAACCTACTGTTATTACCTTACGACTTATTCCTGGAGTTGAGATGGACATAGGACCTGGTCCATTATTTCCTGCTGCAACTACAACAACAATTCCATTGTCCCATACAGCATTAACCCCTTGAACCAGAAGTGAATTCTCATCCATATTTTCTTTTACAGTAGTACCTACAGATATGTTAACCACCCTTATATTGTATCTTTTCCTATTATCAATAATCCACTGTAGTCCTGCCAATACATTAGATATATTGCCATCCCCTCTATGATCCAAAACCTTAACACCTATAAGATTACATTCTGGTGCAACACCAATATATTTACCTTGGGATGAATATCCATTTCCCCCAACAATACCACCTACATGAGTTCCATGACCATTATCATCATAGGGATCTCTTCTTTTGTTGAGCATATCTTTAAATGCAATTACTCTGTTGCCATTCTCAATAAAGTCCCTGTGTAGACCTAGGCCTGTGTCAACAATGGCAACTCCAACCCCTTTTCCAGTAATATTATGCTGATGAGCCCATGAAACTTCAATCGCTTCTCCTACTCTATTCATCTGAGCAGTAATATGTGTGTCCATTTCTACCCTAATGAGTCCTTCCAATGATTTTATTTTATCAAGATTAGCTTCTTCTATTTCTATTACATATGCGTCAATCATAGGAAGCCTATATTTAATCCTCCCCAGATTTTCTAGCATATTAATCCTCTTATCATATTCTTTACAATGAACAATTACCTGAACTGTTTCCATGGTCTATCTCCAAAGTCTTTTTGTAATATCCTATTCTGAAAGCTTGTCATTATACACAGCTTTCAACAACATTGGACAAAATATCAAGAGATTTAGGCAAAAAATGATTTAATTATTATCAAAAACAGGAAATCAGACAAGCCAACTAACATATGATACATTGTAATTAATATTAGGAGGAATTATTAATGAGTGATTTAGCAGCAACACATTGCGACAGAGATAGGAACGATTGTAGTTGGATAATTTTTCTAATTATCATCTTGGCTTGCTGTGGCGGTAATGGAAATGGTGGCTTCTTTGGCGGACGGGATGGCTGTGGTAATGGCGGTTTCTTTGGTGGCGGAGATGATTGCATGGGAATTCTCTTCCTTATCATCATCCTTTGCTGCTGCTGTGGTGGTGGCTTCTAAGCATCGCGCTAGCAAACACAATTCCTTAGCAAAATGAGTTGGGTTAACCAACTCATTTTGTTTTTATCTATTATTCTTTTTATTACTCTTTCTTTTTCTTAACATCCTTTCATAGCATTCCATATCAATTTCATAGATAGTGTTATCTTCTATTATTAAACTGTCATCATTTGTTAGATTTTCTTTATCCCATAAGCCTCTGGAAGGCTTCAACCTTTCATTATTGTTAGATGACAACCCGTTATTCTTCCCATAATAGTTATTATACATATTACTCATACATATCCTCCATAATGTTATCAATCCAATATATGAATTAGGAATTACAAATGTTTTAAAAAAGATTGAAAGTAATAGTTTTTTCTAATATACTATGAATACGGTGTCAAAAGCCCTGCTTATGTTGTGGCAATGGCAATTTACACAAAGCTAAAAGACTCATACTTCGATTATAGGCGCATTCGTTCTTTTACTTTATGCGAATCGCCTATGTGCATAATCGAGAAAGGCTTTAGACCCCCTAATCATACTATCTATAATCTTTAAAATACAACATAAGCCACTCCAAGGCAGTGGCTTATGATAATATTAGCTACAATCTGATAAATATAAGAAAAGAGGTGCGACTATGTCAGGTTCAACATATGGACAGATGTTTAAAATATCTACTTGGGGCGAATCCCATGGCAAAGGAATTGGTGTAGTAGTTGATGGGTGTCCCGCTGGATTAGATATTAGCGAGGATTTGATTCAGGTCTACTTAGATAGAAGAAAACCAGGACAATCGAAATATGCAACACCTAGAAAAGAAGGGGATAAGGTTCAGATATTATCAGGAGTCTTCGAGGGAAAAACCACTGGAACTCCTATATCTATGGCTGTCTTTAATGAGGATCAACGTTCCCATGACTATTCAGATATTGCAACATACTATCGCCCAGGTCATGCAGACTATACCTTTGATCAAAAGTATGGCTTTCGTGATTACAGAGGTGGTGGCAGGTCTTCTGGCCGTGAAACCACAGGGAGGGTTGCTGCAGGAGCTATAGCTGCCGCCCTTCTTAAAGAGCTGGGTATTGTGATACAGGCTTATACAAAATCCATTGGTCCAATCTCTATTCAGGATGAAGATATTAACATTGCTGCTGCTAAGGAGAATCCCCTATGCATGGCTAATCTAGAGGCTGCTAAAAAGGCTGAAGAATATCTAGAGCTGCAGATGGAGAAAAAAGATTCCGCTGGTGGAGTTATTGAATGTATTGTCAAAGGAGTACCAGCAGGAATCGGCGAACCTGTATTCGATAAACTAGATGCTGCCCTTGCTAAAGCAATAATGTCAATTGGAGCTGTTAAAGGAGTAGAAATTGGAGATGGATTTTTAGTGGCCAACCGTTCCGGTTCAGATAATAATGATCAATTCTTCTATGATGATAAAGGTAATCTAGGAAAGAAAAGCAATCATGGTGGAGGAATTCTTGGGGGTATTAGTGACGGGTCATCTATCATACTAAGAGCTGCAGTAAAGCCTACCTCTTCTATTGCTCGTAAGCAATATACCGTTAATAAAGAGAAGGAAAACATCGAGATAGAAATTCCCGGTAGACACGATCCGATTATTGTTCCTAGAGCAGTTGTTGTTGTAGAGTCCATGGTGGCAATCACATTAGTTGATTATTTACTGATGGGTATGACTTCTAGACTCGACAAGATCAAAGAATTTTATAAATAATGTTTCACTTTTTTACCAGACTATATTTATCGCAGAGAATTTAATTTTATATTAGCCTTATTATAGGCTATATTATAAGACAAGGGAAAATGATTCCCATGGTGAGTATTCGCATTGGTCCTTGCTTAGGTTATGTTTTTTAGGACCTAAGCGAAAGCGTCTCAGCCATGGGAATCATTTTTTTCCTAGTCTTTTTCAGCACCATTACTAAGGCTGAACACTAACTTAATTTTTTTGCATTTTGAGGATTGACAACACTAAAATAATAAGTATAATTGATAGTGCAGTCGTTTAGTGAAGCTAAACTTTGAGTTTATTTTCAGTAAGATTTGAAATTAAAACAAATTGAAAAAAATCAAGATTTTAATGTGAAAAGTTTGCAGGTTGGTGCAAACTAAGTTAACACCAAAGAAAGGTATGGAGATTTATATGGATATCGGTAGTAAAATCAAGGAGTTAAGAATACAAAAAAGCTTAACCCAAGAGGAGCTAGCAGATCGTGCAGAGCTGTCCAAAGGGTTTATATCTCAGTTAGAGAGGGACATTGCATCCCCTTCTATAGCAACCCTGGTTGATATTCTTCAGTGTCTAGGTACTAATCTTGAAGAGTTTTTTAGTGGGACAACATCTGAACAGGTTGTTTTTAAAAAGAATGATTACTTTGAAAAGTATGATTCTGAACTAAAAAATGAAATCAAATGGATTATTCCTAATGCTCAGAAAAACATTATGGAACCTATTCTATTGACCCTAGATGCAGGAGGATCTACCTACCCTGATAATCCCCATGAGGGAGAAGAATTCGGATATGTACTTAGTGGTAGCATTACAATCCATATAGGAAGTAGAACACATAAAGCTAAGAAAGGTGAATCCTTTTATTTTACAGCTAATAAGCAACACTATATAACCGCCTCTGAAAGAACAGGTGCAGTTATTCTATGGGTATCTACGCCACCTAGTTTTTAATATAAAGAAAAGGGGGATCCACAGTGACCGACAACAAATTAATTAATTTAGTAAATATCTCAAAATCCTACGGTGACACAATTGTATTAGATGATCTTAACTTGTATATAAGGGAGAATGAATTTCTGACCCTACTTGGTCCCTCAGGTTGTGGCAAAACTACAACTCTTCGGATACTTGGAGGTTTCGAGACTCCTAATCAAGGAAAAGTAATTTTTCAAGGAAAAGATATTTCCAAGCTAGCACCCAACGAGCGTCCATTAAATACTGTTTTTCAAAAATACGCACTATTTAATCATATGACTATCTCTGAAAACATCGCTTTTGGACTTAAAATCAAGAAAAAATCTAAGGAATATATTAAGGATAAAATAAAGTATGCACTTAAGCTGGTTAATCTTGAAGGCTTTGAAAATCGTATGCCAGATTCCTTAAGTGGAGGTCAACAACAGCGTATTGCTATTGCAAGAGCTATTGTTAACGAACCTAAGGTTCTTCTTCTGGATGAACCCCTTGGGGCTTTGGACTTAAAGCTTCGCCAGGACATGCAATATGAATTAATCAGACTAAAGAATGAATTGGGAATTACATTTGTATATGTAACCCATGACCAAGAGGAAGCTCTTACCATGTCAGACACAATTGTTGTTATGAACCAAGGCTATATTCAGCAGATTGGGTCACCTGAGGATATCTATAACGAGCCAACCAATGCATTTGTAGCTGACTTTATAGGTGACAGTAACATTATCCCTTCCATAATGGTTGATGATAAGCTTGTTAATATTCTAGGAGCTAATTTCCCATGTGTTGACACTGGATTTGGTAAGAATAAACCTGTAGATGTTGTTATTCGTCCAGAAGACATTGATCTTGTAATGCCTGAAGAAGGAATAATTAGAGGGGTTGTTACTTCTCTTATCTTTAAAGGTGTTCATTATGAGATGGATGTAATGGCCAATGGTCGTGAGTGGTTAGTTCACTCCACTGATTTATCTCCTGTCGGAAGCGAAGTTGGTATATGGGTTGATCCATTTGATATTCAAATTATGAATAAACCAGAATCTGAAGATGAGGAAGCAGCTGAAATAGTTGAATAACTGGTTGTCATCAATTCTATTAGTGTAATAGGGACCTAAGTTTATAGGTTGCTATGAAAGGTATGATTATAATGAATAATAAAAATAAATTACTTTCTATAACTGAAAAAAGAGCTAATAATAGCATGAAAATCGGTTCTAAGAACGGTATTAAGCTTCTTTCATTTCCATATATCATATGGATGATAGGCTTCATTGTATTACCACTGATATTGATTCTCTATTATGGATTAACTAATAAATCCGGTGAGTTTACTTTAAGTAATATAGCCTTAATCACAGATCCTATTAATAGAAAGGCCCTATTGCTTGCTCTGGAGCTATCATTAATCAGCACTATCATATGTTTACTTCTTGCCTACCCTTTATCTATGATATTAAGCAAGAATGCTAAGAACAGTAATAGCTTTGTAGTACTTATTATAATACTCCCCATGTGGATGAACTTTCTCCTCAGAACTATTGCATGGCAGAATATCTTGGAAAAAACGGGAATACTAAACACTATATTAAAATTCCTTCATCTGCCAACACTTAACATAATTAACACCCCTACTGCTATCGTTCTCGGTATGGTTTATAACTTTTTACCATTTATGATACTTCCGATCTATAATGTACTTTCTAAGATAGATAAGGATGTTGTAAATGCGGCTAGGGATTTGGGTGCCAATGGTTTTCAGACTTTTATGAAAATTATATTTCCATTAAGTATTCCTGGTGTTATTAGTGGTATTACCATGGTGTTTGTACCATCCCTAACAACATTTGTTATATCAACAATACTTGGTGGTAGTAAACTTGTACTAATTGGAAATGTTATAGAGCAACAATTTAGGCTTGGCAATTGGAATACAGGCTCAGGCCTCTCCTTAGTACTTATGGTCTTTATATTTATGAGTATGGCAATACTTTCTAAATACGATAAAGAAAGTGAGGGAAGCCAGATATGGTAAAGAAATTTATTGGTAGATTTTATGTTGGCTTAATATTATTGTTTTTATATGCTCCAATATTTATCCTTATTATACTTTCATTTAACAAGTCAAAGTCCAGGTCCAAATGGGGTGGCTTCACTCTACATTGGTACCGTGAGCTTTTTCAAAACGAGGATATTATGAGAGCCTTATATACTACTTTACTTATTGCCTTTTTATCAGCCCTTATAGCTACTATCATAGGCACTGCAGCAGCATTGGCAATAAATAGCATGAAGAGGATCCCTCGTACTATATTACTGGGAATTACCAATATTCCTATGCTTAATGCGGATATTGTAACAGGTATTTCACTTATGCTGATCTTTATAGCCATGAGATATACCTTAGGATTTTCTAGCGTTTTGATTTCTCATATTACATTTAATATTCCATATGTTATATTAAGCGTAATGCCTAAGTTAAAGCAGCTTAATCCACATACATTTGAAGCAGCCCTAGACCTTGGAGCAACTCCAGTATATGCATTCTTCAAGGTTATATTTCCTGATATATTATCAGGTGTTATATCAGGATTTTTCTTAGCTTTCACCATGTCCCTAGATGACTTCGTAATTACTCATTTTACCAAGGGACCAGAGATTAATACTCTATCAACAAAAATATACACTGAAGTACGCAAGGGAATTAAACCTGAAATGTATGCATTATCTACCCTGCTATTTGTCTCGGTGTTACTGCTTCTAATAATCATAAATCGTAAAAACGCATCAAAAAGAGGTTTGTCAGACAAGAAATCTATAGTGTTGATGAATCAATAGTAATTAAGGTAACTATTCAGCCTTTTGGTATTGAAGAGGCTAGGGGAGAAATGTTCCCATTGTGAGACGCTCTCGCTTAGTTCCATTCGTAACAGTACATAGGGTCTAAAAGACAGACCCCGTCCTATAAAACAGGACCTAAGTACTGACGAATGCAAATACTCACTATGGGAATCATTTTCCCCTAGCCTTATCCATAGGTCTTATTGGGCTGAATTGTAACAATTAAAGGAGGACAGTGTGAAAGATAAATCTTTCACACGCAAATTTGTGCCTGCGGCTCAAAGTTTGCAGGTTGTGAAGAAAGGAAGGTTTATCATATGATGAAAAAATTATTATTAATCTTATCTTTGATGATAGTATCCATAGGGATATTCACCGGATGCGGTAATAAAGAGGAAGGTGAAAAGCTATATGTATATAACTGGGGTGAATATATGGACCCTGAGGTTAGAGACTTAT
>JGI24710J26742_10001617_pt1 | contig 20593 bp, 11 predicted proteins | sample BioPla2DNA2_FD_26742 | JGI IMG/M metagenome (IMG submission 26742) | reverse complement strand
GGTTGTGTTTCAGGCGAAAAGAGGGTTATATCTGATGAAAAAGATAGCGCAGCGCCAGCCGGTGAAGGATTTTATTGGAAATTTGAAAGTTTTTTAAAAAAAATTGATAGTGAATTATATACAGCTGTAGGAGCTGCTGGTGAACTGTTTGCAATTAGACGTGAATTATACGAAGAGATACCTAATGATACCATTTTAGATGATTTCTTAATAACACTCTCAATAGTTAAAAAGGGATACAAAATAAAGTATGAGCCTCGTGCAATAGCTTCAGAATATGGTTCGGTAAGTGTTAAAGAAGAGATGAAAAGAAAATATAGGATATCAGCAGGCTGTTTTCAGGTTCTTTTCAGAAATCCATGGCTGATAAATATTTTTAAATATCCAGTTGTGGCTTTTCAATTTATTTCTCACAAGCTAATGCGTTGGTTGACAACTCCATTGATAATAGCAATATTAATTCCTTACAATATTGCATTAGCTGTGATATATCCAAACAATACACTTATTATCACTCTATTAATTCTCCAGGGGTTGTTTTATCTTTTTAGCATTATTGGATATTTTGTACAGCATTTGAATCTAAAAAACAAATTTATATTCATCCCATATTATTTTACAATGGCAAATATTGCACAGTTTGTGGGGTTATGGCGTTTTATTAAAGGTAATACAAACGTAAAATGGGAAAGAGCAGAACGTATTAAAAAAGAATAAAAATAATATATAATGACAAACACTAGACTACTAAACACGATAGAAGAAGCAGTTGAAGATATCAAGGCAGGTAAAATTGTAATAGTCGTAGATGACGAAGATCGCGAAAACGAGGGCGATTTTATTTGTGCTGCAGAAAAGATAACCCCTGAGATGGTTAATTTTATGGTCAAAGAAGGGCGCGGACTTCTGTGTGCTCCTTTGACAGAAGAACGTTGTGCAGAGTTGGAGTTGAATATGCAGGTTACTGACAATACTTCCATTCATGCAACTCCGTTTACGGTCAGTATAGACAAGCTTGAGGGTTGTACAACTGGCATTTCAACGCATGACCGTGCTGAAACTATTAGAGCATTGTGTGACCCAAATTCCAAGCCGGAGACATTTGGTCGCCCGGGGCATATTTTCCCTTTACGCGCCAAATCACGTGGAGTGATACGTAGGGCAGGACATACGGAAGCAGCTGTTGACTTAGCCAGATTAGCAGGACTATATCCTGCCGGTGCTTTGATTGAAATAATGAACGAAGATGGCACAATGGCACGACTACCACAGCTATTGGAAATTGCCAAAAAATTCGACCTGAAAATAATTAGCATTGAAGAACTTATTGCATATAGATTAAAAACAGAAAGCCTTGTTATTAAAGGAGTTGAAGTTGATATGCCAACAAAATACGGGCATTTTCATCTGATTCCGTTTCTGCAAAAAAGTAACGGACTTGAACACATTGCCCTTATAAAAGGGAAATGGGATGAAGATGAAGAGATTTTAGTTAGGGTGCACTCAAGCTGTATGACAGGCGATATTTTCGGTAGCCTTCGATGTGATTGCGGAGACCAGATACATAAAGCAATGGAACTGATTGAAAAAGAGGGACGTGGAGTAATAGTATATCTTATGCAAGAGGGACGCGGTATTGGACTGATGAATAAAATGAAAGCGTATAAATTGCAGGAAGAGGGTTTAGATACTGTGGAAGCTAATATAGAATTGGGCTTTGCCGCTGATGAGCGCGATTATGGTATAGGTGCACAAATTCTCAGACAACTAAACGTTCGCAAAATGCGCCTTTTAACAAACAATCCTGTAAAACGCATTGGCTTAGAGGGTTACAACCTTCAAATCGTTGGAAATGTGAGAATTGAAGGAGAGGTAACGTGTTACAATAAAAGGTACTTGGAGACTAAGGCTAAAAAACTAAAGCATAACATAAATCTCTTTAAGTACGAGGAATAGAACACAAATAACACGAATTAAACGGATTATCACATATTTTCAAGTAGAGACTGAGATGCTGCGTCTCTACTCTACTGATATTTGAAAAATATAGGCAGTATGCTTATCAATATCTATTTGTAAGCCACTTATTATCAATTCGTTGACAGAGGTTAAGATTGTATCGTTATTGCAAAAGACTCCTTTAATATTTAATGACTTACCTCTGTCTAGACCAATCATTTCAAACGCATGTTCAGGAAAGTTGAGCGTAAATGAGTGTTTTTTGTTGCAGTCAAAATTAGCAACAACTAATAAGATATTGTGTTCAAAATATCGTAAATAAGCAAAAATCTTATCAATATCTAAGTTGTTTTGATTGACATACATTAGGTCGAAAAAGGAGGAATCTAGTATTTGTCTATATTTTTGTCTTAAGTTCAGCAAATCAGAGTAAAATTTTCTTAATTTTTGTTGCTCATCTGATAATTTATTAACACTGAATTTACCGTAGTTGACCCACTTTTGATACTCTTCTATACGCCAATAATCAAAAATTGTGGTTCTTCCATCTGAACCGCTAAAACCTTCACTATCAGCAGCTTTTTCACCTATTTCCTGTCCAAAATAAATCATCAAAGGACCTCGGTGCATTGTTGCAGCAACAACCATAGCGGATTGGACATAGAAAGGATTATTACAGAATTGCTTTGAGGCTATTCTTTGCTCATCATGATTTTCAAGAAAGCGCACCAAGTGTTTGTCCAATCCTTCTTGTTTCCACCAACAGTCGGTTAAAAGTTTTGCCGAGCCTTTATTCGTAATTATTTCACGCATAAAATTATAAAACTGCTCCTTGTCGTATAAAAGATCAAACCCTCCATGGTAAATAAAATTCCTGTATTGTTGTGGATTATATACCTCTCCAATAAATAACAGATCGGGGTAGTGTTGTTTGACATTTGCAATTGCCCAATTCCAAAACTCGACTGGAACCATTTCTGCCATATCAACACGAAAAGCGTCTATACCCTTTTTTGCCCAAAAAAGCAGTATATCCAACATTTTATGCCATGTGTCGGGAATAGGACTGAAATGACTACTATTATTTTTATAATTTACGCCATAATTCAATTTTACCGTCTCATACCAATCATTTATATTTGGTTTTGAATTGAAGACATTGTTACCCGTAGCTTTTGCAGGTTCTTCAATATAATCTTCAGAATCAATTGTATATGGAAAATTAATTTTGTCTGGTAAAGTCAATCGTTTACCTACATAATAATAGTTATTATTTGGGTTAAATTGCTTATTAGCAATATCATCACTACCAATATTTGAAATGCCTAAGGGTAGTTTTTGTGAAAAATAATTCCTGCTTACGTGATTGGGAACAAAATCAATAATAACCTTTAAACCAACGTCATGGCATCTTTTGACAAGTTGTTCAAACTCATCCATACGGTTTGGTATGTTTTCTGATAAATCAGGGTCAACATCAAAATAATCTTTAATTGCATATGGCGAGCCTGCAACACCTTTTACTATGCGGGGATTATCAGGTAGTAGAGCATATTCAACATATTTTGTACACGAAGCGTGCCTTATAACACCGGTAAACCATACGTGCGTTATTCCAAGCTTAACGAACTCATTTAACGCTTCAACCGAAAAGTGATTAAATTTTGAGCATCCATTTTCTTTAATCGTGCCAAAAGGAACATTCATGCCTTCATCAACACGAAAGAGTCGAGTAAAAACCTGATATATATTCATAGTTTTTGTTTTAGCGTGCGCTAATTTACTAAATTTTTCAGTTTAAGATCACATTAAAACCTAAATGGTTTGCAACCATGATACAACTAACAATAATAAAGATTCAGGTTTTGTAATAAATCCCTCTAAATAAGCATTTAGTAGTTGTAGAAAACTAAAGAATAAAAACGAAAACTGAGTGCTACATCTCTCCTACTTTAACTTACCAGCTACTTGTGTTATCAACTCAAAATCAAAGGAAAGTGTAAAGTAGGCATTAAATTTCCATTGATTTACTGTCGGGATTGAAACGCCTAAGGGTAAAACATCTCCTTCGCTAAATCCCTTTTTGAGAACACGAAATTCTGCGATATTTACACCTGCATTGATATGTAAAAAGTCAAATATTTTGATATTTGGACCAAAATAAAAGTTTTTAAACAGGTTTTTTCCACCAAATCCGATAAACCAACCAAAATCTGTAGTATAGCGCGCTTCCTCTTTTGACAATTTTACTAAACGAACAGTCGCGCCAGTAATTAAATCAAACTCAACACTTCCTGCATTTTCATTAGTTATCTCATAACTCTCATAGTTATTAATATCTTTTGGAGCCAACATATAGAGGGGTGTTCTATATGTTCGCAACGCAACCCCTTGAACAACAGCGACTTGTTTTTCACGCTTATCTCTTGAAGCGAGTCGGGCTCTCAACTCTGCTGCTTCTAATTTTGCATGCTTTCGCTCTTGATCTACCTTAATATAAGATTGTTGAGCCATTGACAGAGTGTCGCGAAGCGAATCAATAGTCCTTTTATTTTCTTCATACTTAGAAGACATTTTCGATATCTCTTCATCTTTACGATCTATATCGCGCTGTTTTTCTTGAACGCTTTGTCTTAGCAATTCTATTTCTCGTAACCTACCCGATGTCTCTTGCTCTTTTGCACTTAGTTTACCTTCTAAGGTCACTAAACCTATTTTGGAATCTAGAACTGCGAGATTGTATAACTCCTCTTTTTGTTTAATTATTGCATCCTTTTCTTTTAGCTGTGCTGTTTGATTTTCAATAAGTTCCTTTTGTTTCAATATTTCCTGACGTAGATCAGTTATTTTATTGTTCAAGTCAACATTATCTTCGGTTAATTTTTGATATTTTTTTTCTATTGAATCTGCTGTATGTTCCCAATGATCACAAGCTTGTTTTAACGAATCCGCCCTAAGTAACATTGAGTTAGAAAACATATTGTCTGACTCAACCATTTGTTGAAATTCAGCAATTGAATCAGAGTATATATCAATCACATTTTCTAACGAATCTATTTTTAAAAATGCTTGCTCTATAATATAATTAGTTAAATCTGAGCCAATTGTATCATTCTGATAATTTTGATTTTGCAGTAAAATCGGGTTAAAATTTTTACCATTTAGATTAAAGGTAACAAATAGAAATGCTACAATAACAATTAACAAATCTTTCATTTGAATAATAGTATTATAAATTTTACAAATTAGTATGATTTAATACAGTCAACGTAAATTAGGGCATCAAAGTACTTAAATTTAATGAAATGATTTTATTTAATATAATCGCTAAATTTCTTTTTGCCTAAAATAAAAAAGTTAATTACAATGCTTTTTGTCCATATTTCAGGAAAGGTTTTCAAGCCTACCCTATTGATACTGTACTGCTTACGCATTGAAAAAAAACTCCGATAGGCTTTAAACATTGCCAACGAAAACTTAAATTTACCCTGTATAAAAAATATCAACGCTGAGGCTAAATCCAAGAAAAAGCGTATGAACAAAACCTTTACCAAATTTCTTTTTTTAAGATTCTTGTATAAAAGTAAAAGATTATTCCTATAGTTTAAAAATATTTTCTTAGGGCTATCATTTGGGAGGGTTCCTCCTCCAACATGGTAAACTGCCGAATTGTGACAATTATAGACCTGATAACCGGCGTTTTTCATTCTCCAACATAGGTCAATCTCTTCCATGTGAGCAAAAAAATTGTCATCGAATCCTCCAAGATTATGAAAAACCTCAGCTCTGACAAACATACACGCTCCACTTGCCCAAAAAACGGGAATTGAAGTATCATATTGTCCGTAATCCTTTTCAAGTTTTGAAATTATACGACCTCTACAAAACGGATATCCTAAATAATCGATAAAGCCTCCTGCTGCGCCAGCATATTCAAAAGTATCTCTATCAGTATATGACAGAAGTTTTGGGGCTGCTGCAGCTATTTTTTCATTTTTCTCAAATTCATTAATTATCGGAAATATCCAATTTGGAGTAACCTCAATATCTGAATTTAATATTATATAATATTCTGCATCAATCTTTTGCAATCCCTTATTGTATCCACCGGTAAATCCATAGTTTTTGTCTAAGCAGACTAAATTTACCTGTTGAAAATTATTTTTCACAAACGATACCGAATTATCTGTAGAGCCATTGTCAATAATCCATATTGAAATATCGTGATGTGTTGAATGTTCAATAATGGATGGCAAAAATTTTTCGAGATAATGAACGCCGTTCCAATTAAGTATTGCAATTGCGATTCTTGACTTCATTGTTTTATAAATTGTAAACGGTACAAATAGCAAAAAACCTATTTAATGCTTATATAATATCTGTTTTTTCGAATTTTGATTGCAGGTTATGCTTTTAATAGCTAAAACTCTATTATCCAATATTTTTACATAAAAATGCAGGTTAACAGGATGCAAAAATAATCAATTTTTAGAAGCAACCTAAACAAGATAATATTTATTAAAATAGTTGTGTTGACAAACTTATAAATTTAGGCTGTATTAGGTATAAGTTTAAAATTAATGACTAATTTTAACCGTTAAAAGTACGATATAAAGTTTTTTATATAATTACAAAAACAAAAATGGATTTTACTCTTCAAGAACAAAAATATGTACTGTCAAGTTTTGAAAATTTAATTTCATCGTGTCCACGTTGCCATGACGATGAAAAAATAAAGTTGCTACGAAAAGCCTTCGAGTTTGCACATAAAGCACATTACCCTACAAGGCGTAAATCGGGAGAACCATACATTCTGCATCCTATTTATGTTGCACAAATCTGTTGTACGGAATTAAACTTGGGAACAACGTCAATGGTTGCTGCACTTTTGCACGATGTGGTTGAAGACACGGAAGTTACAGTTGAAGAGATAAAAAATGAGTTTGGCGAGGAAATATCCATAATGGTTGATGGTTTAACGAAAATAAGCGGTGCGATTAGTGTAACAAACTCAATGCAGTCAGAAAATTTTAAGAAAATATTGATAACGATGTCGCAAGACATTAGAGTTATGCTGATAAAATTGGCAGACAGATTACACAACATACGTACTTTAGACTCGATGCCACGCCACAAACAGCTAAGAATAGCATCAGAAACTTTTTATATTTTTGCCCCTATCGCTCATCGTATAGGCTTGTACACCATAAAAACCGAGTTAGAAGATAATGCTTTTAGAATTAAACAACCGAAAGAGTGCGCCGAAATAGAACGAAAGCTTAAAAACACTGATGCCCAAAGAACAATGTTTATTAACAAGTTCTCGCTTCCTATTGCAGCTCATCTTACTGAAAAAAAGTACGATTTTGATATTTCCGGTCGCCCTAAAAGTTTATATGGAATATATCAAAAAATGATAAAAAAAGGAATACCATTTGAAGAGATATATGATTTATTTGCAATCAGAATAATTTTCACGCCAAAAGAAGATGAGGGTAGTGAAAAAGAACAATGCTTCAAAATTTATTCTATAGTTACCGATATTTATACTCCTCGGCCAGACAGATTAAGAGATTGGGTAACTACACCAAAAGAAAACGGGTACGAATCTTTGCATTCAACCGTAATGGGACCGAATGGACAATGGGTAGAAGTCCAAATAAGGACAAGAAGAATGGACGAAATTGCCGAATTTGGCTATGCAGCTCATTTTAAATATAAAGGCAATCAAAGTAATGAAGGGGGGCTTGACAACTTGTACGACATAATGCGCGAAGCAATTGTAACAGCAGACCCCGATACTGATGAATTTATGGATAACATAAAATCAATTTTAACAACATCAAAAATAACTATTTTTACTCCTAAAGGGGATATGCATTCATTTCCTCAAGGAGCAACTGCCTTGGATTTTGCATATGCTATTCATGAAGACATTGGGAATAGAGCAATTTCTGCCAAAGTAAACCACAGAAACATGCCACTAAGCTATGAACTAAAAAATGGTGATCAAATTGAGATTATTACATCACAAAAGCAAAAACCAAGTTTTGATTGGCTTAATATTGTGCAAACTGCTAAGGCTCGATATAGTTTACGCAAAGCAATAAATCAGGAAGTAGATAAAAAAGCAAATGTTGGACAAAAAAAATTAAACAATTTACTAACCGAGCTGAATTTAACTGTAACACCAAGAATCATTGAAAAAGTAAAATTACATTACGATATTGAACAAGACAAGGAAGACAGATTTGTTTTTGCCTATTTATCCGAACAAGAACTAAATTTAGATATCCTGAGAAAAATACTTAGACAAAGCTCACCTGAGAAAAAAATATTGTTCTGGACTATTAAAAGCAAAGAAAACACCACAAAAGAAGCTGATAAACCAACAACTAATAATATAAAGTACAATTACACATTGGCTGACTGTTGTAGACCTATTCCCGGAGATCCTGTAATGGGATTTAAAATGCATCAAAACATTATTGAGATACATCATGTTAGTTGTCCAGAAGCCGTAAGACTATCTTCACAACAAGGAAATAAAATAGTTGAAGTAGATTGGTTTAGTCGGGAACAGAAAGCATTTTTGTCGGATTTAAGAATATCTGGAGTAGACAGAATTGGATTAGTTAGTGACATCACTACAGTTTTAAGTAAAGAGTTAGATGTAAATATACGTTCTATAAATATTTACACTCACGACGGTATTTTTGATGGTTCTTTTGAACTATATGTGAGAAGCATAGAGGATTTGAATGATATTATGTCAAAATTAAGAAAGATACAAGGTGTCGATAATGTACTGAGACCTATGTAACAAACTCTTTTTTCGTGATATACATATACATTTTACACCAATTCAATACAATAAGCCTTTTTTATATAAACGTCATTATAAAACAGATACGGAATGTTTTATATGTAAAACATATGGGATTTATAAACATTAAAAATTTTGTAACAATAAATTCACTCATTTATTGCCAAAAATAAACATGAGAATTGACAAAAATTATTATATTTATGCAATCTCTAGATAAAAAGTATATATATTTAACACCCTAGATATGAGCTACTTGAAATTTGAAAAAGACCAATTAATAAACCTGGAATTTTCTCTTAAACATGAGTTTATTCGAACTAATCGTTCTGGAGCTTATGGAAGTACAACCATAATTAACTGTAACACAAGAAAATATCACGGACTATTGGTTTGTCCAATAAAAGAAAATGATAATAACAGACATGTTTTGTTAAGCATGGTAATGCCGACCATTGTATTTGACAAATATGAATTTAATCTTGGAATACATAAATTTAGTGGTGGAGTATATGAACCAAGAGGACACAAGTATATTGAATATTTGTCGGTTGACGTTGTTCCAACTATTGTTTACAATGTCGGGGATGTTAAACTAGGTGTTGAGCAAATTCTAGATGACGAAGAATGTAGAGCGTTAATAAGATATACGGTTCTCGAAACTCCCAAACCTATCACCCTAAGACTCAAATCATTACTTGCATTCCGCGGTGTTCACGAACTTTCCAAAGCAAATATGTATGCCAATGTAAGACCAGAAATGATTGACAATGGTATCAGAATAAAAATGTATGAAGAGTACCCATATCTATACATGCAAACAAATAAAACACCCGAGTTTGTTCACATGCCAGACTGGTTTTACAACATTGAATATCAAGAAGAACAAGAGCGTGGATACCCATACAAGGAAGATCTTTTTACTCCCGGATATTTTGAATTACCTATGCGAAAGGGAGAAACCGTTGTATTAGTTGCAGGCACTGAACCTATGAGTGCGTTAAAAATGAAAAGACGCTTTGCAGCTGTAGAAAAAGGCCGTATACCTCGTACAAACTTTGAAAACTGTCTTTACAACTCTGCACACCAATTTATTGAAAAACAAGGAAAAAACACTTACATAGTGGCAGGTTATCACTGGTTTGATTCACGATCTCGCGACGCTTTTATAGCTGCACCAGGCATAACATTGCCATTAAACAAATATCAGAGATTTATGGACGTTCTCGACACTGCTCAGAAACAACTTAAAAATGGATTATTTCCTCAATCATTGAATGGAGGTAATATTGAGCAAGAAAAAAGTGTAGATACTCCACTATGGTTTATTTATGCCATACAACAGCTCAAAGATCATATATCATTCGACACATTAACTCAAAAATACTGGAAATCTATCAAATCAATTTTAGATAACTACTATACAGGTACAGAATGTAATATAAAAATGACTGATCACTGCTTAATCTACTCTGGATTAGACAATTATCCTCAAACATGGATGAATGCACGTGATAAAAACAAACCTGTAACATTAAGAAAAGGATATGCTGTTGAAGTAAATGCTTTATGGTACAATGCTGTTTGTTTTGCTGTTGAAATAGCAAAAGAGCTAAATGATAAAGCGTTCTTGAAAAAATGGGAGCATATTCCCGCTGTCACAAAACAATCCTTTATAAATAAATTTTGGATTTCTGAAGAAAATTATCTTGCCGACTATTGCACAACGCAGCAACAAGTTCAAAGCATAAGACCAAATCAAATAATAGCTGCAGCATTGCCTTACTCAATGCTTGACGACAATCAAAAGGTTGATGTAATAAACTGCATTAAGCATAAATTGCTAACTAAAAAAGGATTACGTACACTAAGCCCTGCTGATGAAAGATATAAACCATATTTCACCGGCTCACATTCAGATCGAGAACAGGCATATCATCAGGGAACTGTTCATCCTTGGTTACTTGAATTTTACGCAAAAGCTCTTGTGTCGGTGTATGGCAAAGATGCTATGCCTGAATTAAATAAAATTTTCTTCAATTTCGAAGAGGATATGACAGTACGCGGTATTAGCACTATAAATGAGATGTATGACGGCGACCCTCCACATCAACCACGAGGAGCTATTTCGCAAGCATGGAGCGTTTCCTCAGTACTGCAAATTAAAATGTTAATGGATAAATTAGTGTCAACTGACAAATAGTATTTTTTAAATATAGAAATTATGAGGGTTTTGATGTTTGGGTGGGAATTTCCGCCACATATTACGGGAGGATTAGGAACAGCTTGTTATGGACTTACAAAAGGCTTGGCGTTCAACGGAGTTAAAGTACATTTTGTAGTTCCAAAGGTTTACGGTGGTGAAGATCAAAGCCAAATAACGCTTCATGCAGCCGAAGGAGTTGAATTCAGCGAACGAAACTTTAGCTTTGGAGAATTTTACGAACAGATGCGTTATTTTGAAGTTGGTTCCAATATAATACCATACCTATCACCCGAAGAGTATGAAATTTTAGTTAATGAAGACGTTAAACACGATACAATAACGTCGGAGAAAATACTCGGAAGGAAGTTCAAGTTTTCAGGAGCGTACGGAAAAAACCTTATGTTAGAAGTAAGCCGTTATGCAATGGTCGCTTCCGTCATAGCCAGACAATTAAAATCTGACTTCGATATAATCCATGCACACGACTGGCTAACATATGCAGCAGGTGTTGCGGCTAAACGTGCTACAGGAAAACCTCTTGTGGTTCATATGCACGCCACAGAATACGACAGAAGCGGAGAAGGCAATATTAACCATCAGGTGTACGGAATAGAAAAAATGGGAATGAGCGAAGCCGATACTGTTATTTCAGTGAGTAACTTTACCCGCAGTATAATAATAAATAAGTACGGAATAGCTCCCGACAAAGTTGTTACCGTTCATAACGCTGTTGAAGCCGATGAGAGTGAACGTGCAGAATATAAAAAATATATACCCGAAAAAATAGTAACTTTCTTAGGTAGAATTACTTACCAGAAAGGTCCAGACTATTTTGTACAAAGTGCTCTCAAGGTGTTACAAAGAGATCCTAATGTTAGATTTGTAATGGCAGGCTCTGGCGACATGCTTAACAGAATGATTAAACGAGTTGCAACTCTGGGAATTGCTGATAATTTTCACTTTACAGGATTTTTGAAAGGTCCCGAAGTAACAAAAATGTTTGCCATGAGCGATGTATATGTAATGCCCTCTGTATCAGAACCATTTGGAATATCGCCACTTGAAGCCATGCGAAGTAACGTTCCAGTTATTATTAGCAAACAATCGGGCGTATCGGAAGTATTGAAACATGCCGTAAAAGTTGACTTTTGGGATGTTGACGCTATGGCTGATGCTATTTACGGTCTGTTACATTACAAGGCTCTGTCAACAATGTTTAAAGAGCTTGGGAAAGACGAAGTCGATAACTTAAAGTGGGACAACTCTGCCGCAAAAGTTAAAAACGTATATATAGATACCATGGCAAAAGTTATGGGTTAAAAAAATTAGCTTAAAAGTTTAGAAATAAATATAATACAGATAAATCATGAAGAAAATTTGCCTATATTTTGAGGTTCATCAGCCATATCGACCAAGAACTTATCGTTTTTTCGATATTGGTCATAACCACAACTATTTTGACGATTATGCCAACAAAAATCAAATGAGACGATTGGCAGAAAAGTGTTATCTTCCTGCAAATCAAATTATATTAGATCTTTTGAACAAACACAAAGGCAAATTCAAGATAGCTTTTTCTATTTCAGGAGTCGCAATTGATCTAATGAAACAATACACACCAGAAGTTTTGGAATCATTTCAAAAATTGGCTAAGACAAAACATGTGGAATTTCTAGCCGAAACTTATGCTCACTCGTTGGTTGCATTGAAAAACAAAGAGGAGTTTTTGGCTCAAGTCGTGCAACACAGCAAAACCATAGAGGAGCTGTTTAACTATAAACCAAAGACCTTTAGAAATACCGAACTTATATATTCAAACGAAATTGGTGCCGATGTCTTTGAATTAGGCTATAATGGAGTTGTTGCCGAAGGTGCCAAACATATTTTGGGTTGGCGTAGTCCTAATTTTATTTATGTCAATCCGGTTTGTCCCAAACAAAAGGTACTTCTTAGAAATTTTAAACTTAGCGACGATATAGCATTCCGTTTCTCTGACCGAAATTGGGATCAATGGCCCCTGACAGCAGAAAAATATGTTTCATGGCTTAAAAATATTGATGCAAAAGAGGAGATTGTAAACATATTTATGGATTATGAAACATTTGGCGAGCATCAACCACATGATTCGGGAATCATGGACTTTCTACGTTATTTTCCGGACCATGTAATAAATAGCAAAAAATTAGAATTTGTCACACCTGCCGAAGCAGTAAAATCACTGCAACCAATATCACCAATAAATATTGAATACCCAACGTCATGGGCTGACGAAGAACGTGACACCACCGCTTGGCTTGGAAACGAACTACAAAAGGATGCTGTTAATAAACTCTACGAAATGCAGAATTTTATTAATTCGCAAACAGACCCAGAGATAAAAAGAATATACTATTACCTACAATCCAGTGATCATTTCTACTTAATGTCAACGAAATGGTTCTCTGATGGTGGTCACAAACGCTTTAATCCTTTTGGTTCCCCTTATGAGGCATATATAAATTTTAGAAATATACTCAATGACTTTATGCTATTTACAGGTTTTACCTTCGATATCAGACACGAGCTTGAGCGATTAACAAAAGTTAACAGAAGACAAGAGGAGATTATACGTGAATTAAGACATTTAGCAGGAACGACCAAAGCTAAACCAAGTAGGAAAACTACTCAGGCTAAAAAAACCACAACCACACAAAAGAGCACAACGAAAGAGACAACGAAAGGAAAAACAACCAAAGCAAAAGAACAGACAGCAAGTAGTAGTAAGTCAGGCAAAAAAATCACAAAACCAAAAACCAACACTAATAAAAAACAATAAGGCAGGTGGATTGTGCCAATATTTAAGATTCAAACGTTTTTGTTTGCAAAACAAAAACTATGACTATTTTTGACACTTTTTAACTAATAAATGAAAAAACTAACAAATGAACCGAATGAACACAGTAAATAAAAGACCAGGATTCATATTTGAAACAAGTTGGGAAGTATGTAATAAAGTTGGAGGAATACATACAGTTATAAGCACCAAGTCTCCTGCCCTATCAAATGCGGTAGAAGCAAAAATCATATATATAGGTCCTGATAATGCGCACCACTCAAGTGGCATGTCAGAATTTAAGGAAGACAAAAATCTTTACTTAACTTGGGTAAGCCACGCCAGACGACAGGGATTAAAAGTTAGAATGGGGCGCTGGCAAATACCAGGGAATCCTATGGCTCTACTTATAGACTACACACCACTGATAGTCAAGAAAAATGAAATTTTTACCGAATTTTGGGAAACATATCAACTCGATTCAATCTCTGGAGACTGGGATTTTATCGAACCTGCTCTATTTGGATATGCTGCGGGTCAGGTAATAGAAAACTTCTGTCGATTTAACCTTTCACCAAGACTTAACGTAATAGCACATTTTCACGAGTGGATGACAGCCGCTGGTGTGTTGTATTTGGAAAAATATACACCACACATCTGTACAATGTTTACAACACATGCTACAATTACAGGTCGGTGTATAGCAAGCAATTATCAGCCTCTATATCAAAATTTAGGAGAATACAACGGGTTTGTAAAAGCACACGAATTTAACGTTACAGCAAAACACTCTTTAGAAAAAATAGCTGCAAGAGTTGCTGATACTTTTACTACAGTAAGTACAATAACTGCCAATGAGTGTAAATATTTACTTGAAAAAGAGGTCGATATCGTGACTCCAAATGGATTTGAAAGCGATTTTGTGCCTCATGAAAAAGAGTTCATCGAAAAACGAAAAATAGCCAGAAATAAAATATTTGATATTGTAAGCGCTTTAACAAATCAACAATACGATGAGGATACTCTAATTGTAATGAACTCAGGACGATACGAGTTCAGAAATAAAGGAATAGATGTTTTTATTGACTCAATTGCCAACATCAGAAACAATAAAACCACAGATAAGAAAATAATAGCGTTAATTACAGTTCCTGCAAATCACGGCGGAGTTAGACAAGACTTATTAGATAAGTTAAACAGTAAAGAAAAAACGGACTTGCCAAATCCGTATCTAACCCACAATTTACACGAATTTAATTACGATCAGGTAGTTAGAAAAATAAATGAGTGTGGACTAAATAACCCCGGCGATGTTTCAATCATATTTGTACCCTGCTACCTAAACGAACAAGACGGATTGTTCAATATGGAATACTATGATCTACTTATAGGTGCCGACCTTACAGTATTTGCATCATATTACGAACCATGGGGTTACACACCTTTAGAATCATTAGCCTTTAAAATACCGACAATAACCACTTCACTTTCAGGATTTGGACAGTGGATTAACGACAAAGTAAAAACTATTGTAGATGGCGCAGTAGTAATTGAGCGTTCTGAAACTAATATTGATCAAGTAGTTAGCGAAATTTCCAAAACAATAACTGACTACAGTAAATTAAGTAAAAGTGAAGTTACTAAAGCACGTAATAACTCCGAAAAACTATCAGAGTCGGCAAGATGGGAAGAGTTAATACAATACTATGAAAAAGCATATAGCATTGGACTTTCCAAAAACGTAGAACGATATAGGACAGCCGAACAAACACCAGTTTCAATAGAAACTTATGAGGGTACTAAAATACTCTCAAATGAACCATCTTGGAAGAAAATGAGAGTCTTGACAGATATTCCATCATCAATGGATGGGCTTATGAAACTTGCTATGAATGTATGGTGGTCATGGAGTTACGAAGCTAGTCAGCTTTTCAAATATATTGATACTGACCTATGGTTTAAATCAAAAAAGAATCCTATTGTTTTGCTCAACAACGTATCACAAGAACGCTTGTTGGAGTTAGAGTCTGACCCTACGTTTAATGCTAATTTCACGCATGTAATGCAAATGTTCGACGATTATATGTCTGAGAAGCAAAATCAACACCCTTCAGTTGCTTACTTTAGTATGGAGTACGGCTTAAATGATAACATTAACATTTATTCAGGAGGTCTTGGAATATTGGCTGGAGACTACTTAAAAGAGGCTAGCGACTCATACGTAAACATGACGGCAGTAGGATTTTTATACAAAAAAGGATACTTTACCCAACAGCTTACTTTAAACGGCGAACAAGTTGTTTATCTTGAAGATCAAAACTTTAACAACATACCAGTGATTCCCGTTAAAGATAAAGATGGCAACTTACTGTTAATCAATGTTTTTATGCCGGGGAGGGCTGTAAAACTTCGCGTATGGCTAATAAATGTTGGAAGAATTAAATTATACTTGTTAGATTCTGACTTAGAAGACAATAACGAAATAGACCGAACCATTACACATCAACTCTACGGTGGCGATCGTGAAAATCGTTTAAGACAAGAGGTTGTTTTAGGCTTTGGTAGTATAAGATTACTGAACAAACTTGGAATAGAGTGCGATGTATATCACCTTAACGAAGGACATGCGTCATTTACCAATCTAGAGCGCATGTGCAACTTAATGGAAGACAAACATTTAAGCTTTGAGGAAGCACTCGAAGTTGTTAGACATTCAAGTCTATTTACGACGCATACACCTGTTCCTGCAGGTCACGACTCTTTCTCTGAGGAGCTTATGCGTATGTATATTCGACATACACCCGATCGTTTAAAAATCACATGGGATCAGTTTATGAATCTTGGTCGCTGGGTACCCGGAAAACATGATGAAAAGTTTTCAATGAGTATCTTGGCTGTTAACACGTGTCAAGAAGTAAACGGCGTAAGTATGCTTCACGGCAAAGTGTCACGCGACATGTTCCAAAGTTTTTACAAGGGATATTTCCCCGAGGAGCTTCATATTGGTCACGTAACCAACGGTGTACACTATGCAACATGGACAGCAAAAGAATGGAGACAGTTATATGAAAGCAAGTTCGGACCCGATTTCATTAAAGACAACTATAATCCAAAATACTGGGAGAAAATTTACGAAATTGAAGATGAAAAAATTTGGGAAATCAGACAAATACTACGTAAAAAACTGATAGGATATATTAAAGATAGATACCAGAATAATTGGATTAAACGCAACGACAACCCCAAACGACTTCAAAAAGTTTTAGACACAATCGATGACAATACACTAACCATTGGGTTTGCGAGACGTTTTGCTACATACAAACGAGCAAATCTGCTGTTTAATGATTTAGAGCGATTGTCACAATTAGTTAACAACAAAGAGCGACCTGTTCAGTTCCTGTTTGCAGGAAAGGCTCACCCGAACGACAAACCGGGACAAGACCTTATTAAACAGATAATTGAGGTTAGTAGAATGCCCGAATTTACAGGAAAGATAATATTTGTCGAAAACTACGACATTCAGCTTGCAAAACGCTTAGTAAAAGGTGTCGATATTTGGCTCAACACCCCTACCCGACCACTTGAAGCATCGGGCACCAGCGGTCAGAAAGCAACACTAAACGGTGTTTTAAATTGCAGTGTATTAGATGGTTGGTATCTAGAGGGTTATCGCGAAGGTGCTGGCTGGGGATTAACTGACAAGCAAACATATTCAAATCACGATTTCCAAAACGAATTAGATTCACTTACACTTTATAATTTGCTTGAAAATCAAATTATCCCACTGTTTTACAAACGCGATAAGAAAGGTATTCCTCATGAATGGATACAAACAATTAAAAACAGTATTGCCCAAATTGCACCTCACTATGTAACAAGCAGAATGATGGCAGATTACATGAGACAGTACTATAAGCCATTGGCAGAACGTCACAAACAAATTGTCGCAGACGACTTTGTAAAAGCCGCCAGATTAGCCACATGGAAAAAACAGATAACTAACAGTTGGGATAATATAGAGGTTATTTCAATTGATTTTCCTGATACTACAAAAAGAGAGTTCAGTTTAGGGGAACCGTATCATGGTGAAGTGGTATTAAACTTAAAAGGCATACATCCTGAAGATGTTGGAGTTGAAATTGTTATGACTAAAACAGATGAAAAAGGAATTAGACGAATACAATGTTCTTACGAACTTGAATTAAATAACAGTATTGACACAATGGCATTCTATTCAACAAACATTAATTTTTCAATGCCCGGAATGTTTGAGTACGCACTTCGCATATTCCCTAAACACTCTGAAATGACTTACAAAATGGATTTCAATCTTGTTAGGTGGATATAGAACATTAGAAGTAAATCAAAAAGTGCCTTGACTATTTTCCAGTCGAGGCATTTTTTTAAAGCAGAATATTATTACTTTTGAGGGTTACGCTCTTTTTGAAATAGTGCCTATGAATTTCAAAATTTTAACATCAGAGCTGTTAGACGAGTTTACTCTAATATTAGAAGAATCTCCTATTGACAAGCTGAACAGAATTAAGAAACCAGAGCTACCTGTCGATTACTTTCAGTTCTACAAGTCAGCCTCATCAGTTTATTCGTCTAAGATTGAGGGAGAAGATATTGATTTCGACAGCTATATAAAACACAAGTTTATGAAAGTGCGGTTCAAAGCAGACTACACCAAGAGAGCTGATGATTTATATTCTGCCTATGAGTTTATAGATTCAAACAAACTGACCCTTGAAAATGTTAAGAAAGCTCATGCAATATTAAGTGCAAATCTACTGCATAGCAGTCAGCAGGGAGCTATCCGAACAAATCCTATGTTTGTAATAAATAGCAATGACCAGATTGAATATGTTGCAACAAGTCCCGAACAGGTTAGTTCTGAATTAGATAAACTTTTTAGTGATATTAAGATACTGCAAAACAGAGAGTTAAACTCCTTTGAGATATTCTATTACGCTTCGTTAATTCATTTGGTTTTTGTAAAAATCCACCCTTTTCAAGACGGAAATGGTAGAACTGCGAGACTGATTGAAAAATGGTTCTTGTTGGAAAAGTTGGGCAGTAAAGCACACTCTATTCAATTAGAAAAAAATTATTATCTGAAACTGAATGATTACTACAACAATATCAAGAAAATTGGTGTTGAATACGAGGAGTTGGATTATAGCAAGTGCTTGGACTTCTTGTTGATGACGGTAAAATCGTTAGACGAGGAATAGAAAGCACTATCAATCAACATAGTACATCACTCTCCTTTCAGAGCATAAAAATGTTTCGAATCGCCCCATTCATCGTATCCGACTTTACAACCTACTTTCGCTACTTGGCTCTCGATATAGCGTAAGGACTCCTCGGCATCTTCGTTTGTACTGGGTTTATTCTCGTACAGCTTGTAACTGTCGCGATACATTCCCGGTGTTATATTTGGCATTAGAATGTTTGCTCCTGCCAGTAACGCTTTCTCACGCCCCATGGGGTCAATTGCCTGCATAGCTGTTGAAGCCACCATATTGATTTCGGGCATCATTATACGAAGCAGTGCTAACATTCTCAAAGTCAACTCAAAACGCTCTTTTAGTGGCATTAACCCCTCGACATAGTGAAACGGGGTGCTATGATGTTCAATAAACGGTCCCATGCCAACCATGTGAATATCAAACGTTTTCATAAAAACAAGGTCGTTTGCCAAGTCAGTTAAGGTTTGGTAAGGGAGACCTATCATAACGCCTGTACCTGTCTGATAACCAACCTCTTTAATTCTATGAAGAGCTTCCAAACGGTTGTCGAAATTGTGAAAACGGTCTTGAGGGTGTATTTTGGAATACAACTCACGATTAGATGTCTCAATTCTCAATAAATATCTGTGTGCACCACTCTCGAACCATCTTTGGTAGGTCTCTTTAGTTTGCTCGCCAAGTGAGAGTGTTATACCAAGCTGATTATTTGAGAGTTGTTTGATTCTTTTTACCAATATATCTATACGCTTAACAAAGCTTGGGTCTGAACGCTCGCCTCCTTGCAGGGCAATTGACCCGTAACGATTATCGTATGCAAATCGTGCAGCATCGAGAATATCATCATCTGTTAGGTCGTATCTCTCTAAATCTGAATTGCCTGCCCTGATACCGCAATAGAAGCAGTTTTTTGTGCAACGATTTGAAAATTCTATTAATCCGCGAAAATAGACTGTGTTGCCTATTGAATTGAGTTTAACCTCATTAGCATAATTAATTATGTTATTGGAATCTTCTCCTGTTAACGACAATAGTCTAACAAGCTCATCGACAGGTAATAAAGTATTGGTTGGTACTTTCATTTATAATTTATTCCTTGGCAAATAATTATCGACTTTTGTCAACCTTAAAGCCAAATTGGTCGATTAATACAACAAATGTAATATTAAGATGTTTAAAAGTCTGTTTTTAATTTGCTAAAATAATTATACCACAAATTTAACAAAAACATTGATAGACTTTTGTTGTCCTTTTCAACCTTAATTTTGTCCGCTTTACAAAAAAATAGTTAATTACACCAAATAATGATTGTACTTTTGTGGTATGACACTATCGCATTTGACACGTAGGAAATTAATTAAACTGTCGTTAAACACCACGCTGTTAATGACTTTACTGTCGTTGGCTCCAATTTTAGCTACACGGCATCTCCCGATAAAGTTTTATTTGATATCCATTCCCCTGTTTTTCATAAATATCTATATTGTTTGGGCTATCAACCTAATAATTACACATATAGCCGAAAGACAGGAGCA
>JGI24710J26742_10001614_pt1 | contig 20623 bp, 17 predicted proteins | sample BioPla2DNA2_FD_26742 | JGI IMG/M metagenome (IMG submission 26742) | reverse complement strand
AAGACATTATGACCGCTCGCATAGTCAAGGCGATTCAAAGCGGACGTGTCCATGTTATTGCCCATCCCACAGGCCGGGTGCTGGGCAGGCGCTTAGGCTATGACGTTGATTTGGATACTGTCATTCATGAGGCAGCTAAGTACAACGTGGCTTTGGAGATCAATGCGTATCCCGAAAGGTTGGATCTTGATTCCACATGGGCTCGAAAGGCTGCAGAGGCCGGCGCATATATAGTCATCAACAGCGATGCCCACAATACCGGCGAACTTCGCCACATGTCATACGGCCTGGATGTTGCAAGGCGTGCATGGCTTGAACCGGCTAATGTAATCAACACCTGGCCCCTTCCAAAACTCCTGGAGTGGCTGAACCGCCGCNTTTTCCACCCCTTACCCCCTTTATAAGGAATCCACCCGAAGAATACGTGCACCGTATTGCACTTATACTACGAATGAGAAACTTGAGAGCACCTGTAAGCACACGTAAAGGGAGTCTTTTGATGCTTTCTACTGTACTGAAGACATTATTCATGTACGTCTTTGTGCTCTTTGTCACCAGGCTGATGGGAAAGAGGGAAATCGGACAGCTGTCCCCTTTTGACCTGGTTGTAGCCATTATGATTGCAGATCTTGCAGCTACGCCTCTTGAGGAGAAATCCATCCATATCCATGATGCAGTCATTCCCATTGCTGTACTGGCGTTTTTGGAAGTGGTGTTTGCATTCGTGACTTTAAAGAGCGAAAAGGCCAGGAAACTCATTAGCGGACAGCCTTCCATAGTCGTAAGGAACGGGAATATTCTGGAAGGTACGCTAAGAGAGCTTCGCTACAACATTGATGACTTGCTTTCAGGGTTGCGTGAGAAAGGCATACCTAATATTCAAGATGTTGAGTTTGCAATTCTTGAAGCGTCAGGCAGACTAAGCGTAATCCCGAAATCTCAGGTAAGGCCTGTGACTCCAAAGGATCTCGGGATTTCTACTTCATATGAAGGGTTGCCGTATCCTCTCGTGACAGACGGGAAGGTACAGTACAAGTACCTGAGCCAGCTAGGCCTTACGCTGGTGTGGCTGAAGGAAGAACTTAGAAAGAAGGGGGTAAAGGATCCTGCTGACGTGCTCCTTGCAAGTCTCGACACATCCGGGGAACTCTATGTTGTAAAGAAAGAAAGTGCCGAGCTTTCCGAAGTGAAAATTATGGAATAGGGTGGGACCTTTACTATGGAGCTTTCAAAGGAATTCCGCGAGCGGTTCGTCAAGACCCTCCAAGGCAAGGACTACGTCCTTTACGGAGGGCTCTTGGAGCTTGCGAGACAACGCGGACTGAAACGTATTGACACCCGTGTCATTCAGATTCCTTCTCAGGATAACGGGATGTACGGAGTGGTGGAGGCAGAGATTGAAACTGATGACGGGGTGTTTAAGGAAATAGGTGATGCATCCCCTGAGAACGTCAACCGCGCAATACAGCCTCATCTCCTGAGGATGGCTGCAACAAGGGCGAAAGCGAGAGCTATGAGAGATGCTGTAGGTATAGACATGGTAGCCTTGGAAGAGCTTGGAGATGCTATCCTTCCGGATGAAGCCGCCATCCCTGAAAACCCTGAGGACCTGGTCCTTACTTTCGGGAAGTACATCCGAAAATCCCTTGGACAGGTAGTTCGGCAGGACCCGGGGTACGTGGCGTGGCTTGCGGAAAACGCCAGAGATGAAGAGATAAAGCAGGCTGCCAGAAGCGTTCTGGGGCAGGTTGCAGCTGAATCCCATGAATTTCCTGAAGTAAGCATTGAGCAGCCGCCTGCTCACTAAAAATGGGGTCATGCTCAAGACCTGTCATAGAAGCTCCGGTAGTGCTATAATTAACCCTGACAGTGCGTGGTGATATGCGCATGTCAGGGGGTTTATCAGTTTGGACGAAAGGTCAATTCGAGTACTTGAATTTCATAAGATCAAAGAACGGTTGAAGGCGCACACTGCAACGAATCTCGGAAAGGAACTTGCAGAGAGTGTTATGCCTGTGACCGATGCCCGTGAGGTTAAGCTGAGACAGAAGGAGACCACTGAAGGTAGGGCAATCCTGTCTGCAGGCAAGGATGTATCTCTCGGTGGAGTCCGTGATATCCGCAGTGTCCTGGATAGGGCTGCAATTGGAGGAATTCTCTCACCTCAGGAGCTCCTGGACGTATCGTCAACCCTAAGAGTTGCTATGAGGCTTAGGAAATTCATTATAGGGCTTGGCTCTGATTTTGAGATCCTGAAAAACTATGCTGAAGAGATTGTCCCGCAACCGAACATCGCTAAGGAGATCGAACAGTGCATTGACGAGTACGGAAATGTGTTAGATGATGCCAGTCCCCAGCTGGCCAGGATAAGGTCTCAGATACGTACTATAAACGGCAGAATTCGCGGCCGTCTTGACTCCATGATAAAATCGCCGCATCTCAGTAGCCATCTCCAGGAACCCATTATCACTTTGCGTTCAGGGAGGTTTGTCATTCCTGTCAAGCAAGAGTCAAGGACCGCTGTGCCCGGCATAGTCCACGACACATCTGCCAGCGGTTTAACTCTGTTTATTGAACCTATGCCTGTAGTCGAGTTGAACAATGAGCTGACTTCCCTTACCGGCAAAGAGGCTGAGGAGGTGGAGAGGATTCTTAAGGCGCTGTCTTCCAAGGTCAGTGAGGGAAGCGTTGAAATCGGCAGTACCCTGAGGGCCCTTGGCGCAATCGATCTGGCTTTAGCCAAGGGCATGCTCAGCATCAACATGGATGCCACCGAACCTGATGTGGTAAGCACCAAGCACCTCAGGATCCGCCAAGGTAGGCACCCGCTGCTTTCAGGGGATGTTGTCCCTATTGACGTAGAGCTTGGAAGGGATTTCAGGACTCTAGTGATAACAGGCCCGAATACAGGGGGCAAGACTGTCACTCTAAAGACTATCGGGCTTTTTGCACTTATGACGTTGGCAGGCTTTCACCTGCCTGCTGCACCCGGGACTAAAATACCTGTGTTCTCCGGCGTTTTCGCTGATATCGGTGATGAACAGAGCATTGAACAGAGCCTGTCTACGTTTTCGTCTCATATGACGCATATAATAAACATTCTCAAGGAGGCCGACTCAGATTCATTAGTTCTTTTGGATGAGCTCGGCGCAGGCACTGATCCTGTGGAAGGTGCAGCTCTCGGTGTGGCTATTCTGAACCACCTGCATGAACGAGGCGTATCCACTGTTGTCACAACCCACCTCAGCGAGCTTAAGGCATTCGCCTATGAGCATGAGGGAGTTGAAAACGCGTCTTGTGAATTCAACACTGAAACCTTAAAGCCCACATACCGCCTGATTATGGGACTACCGGGAGGTTCATGCGCACTTGCTGTTGCGTCCAGGCTGGGGTTGCCTGAGGAAGTCATTGAGTCTGCCAGGAACCGGCTTGGGGAAGACAGAATCCAAGTGGATGCCATGATAGCTGAATTGGAACAGACTATGCGCCGGTTGAATGAAGAAAAAGAAGAGATAACGCGCATCAGGGAAGAGCAGGAAGCCCTCAAAGAGCTTAAGGAGACTGAGATAAGACGGTTACAACAGGCAAGGCATAAGATCTTGCAACAGGCAAAGGACGAAGCCGACAACATACTGAGAGAGGCAAGGGCTGATGTTGCCTCAATTATCGAGCGGCTGCGACAATCTGCCGGCCGGCAAAGAAGCATAATTGATGATGAAGCCCGTAAGGCCAGGGAAGGGATGAAGGAAGTCCGAGAAAAGATCCTGCCTATTGCGGAAGAGCTGTCCGATAGCGACTTGTCAACTGAACATACTGAACGGCTCAGGCCCTTGAGACGTGATGAGGTAGATGTAGGTGCCGATGTTTTCGTAGGTAGNCTGCGGCAGAAAGGCCGGATTTCCTGGGTCGGAGGCGAAGGCGACGATATCGAGGTCCAGGTGGGTGGGTTGAGAGTCAAAGTCGCACCGGAAGACTTATATGTGCAAGAAGGTTGCGACGGTCAGGCGAAACCGTCTCCTTCCGGGCAGGTATACGTCTCTCGGATTACCCGCGAGAAAGCCCTTGTCGTCCCTGCTGAACTTGATGTGCGAGGGCAAACAGCTGAAGAAGCAGTTTCGGAAGTAGACAAGTACCTGGACGACGCATCCCTTGCAGGGCTTGCGAAAGTCAGGATTATTCACGGCAAAGGTACAGGCGCCTTGAAGCAGGCTGTCCGCACCTTCCTAAAGGCACATCCTCAAGTAGACACAGCTTCACCCGGAGAGATGTCTGAAGGCGGAGACGGGGTGACTATTGTCTCGTTGCGCCAAAGATAGATTGACCCAGGAAACAGACTGACTCTATAAACAGCCGTCTTTTAATAACTGTACCTTTCAACTTCAGGTTCAGATTCAGGTCCATCTTCCACTGTGGTGCTGCGGAAGCCCGCTGTCCACCACGTGTGCACTTGACATGTTATCCTCGGGATGGACTCTCCCACTGATATTGTTCCGTCAGGCAGGAGCCTGAGGCCGCTTGATGCTAAGTAAGTGCGCCTTTCTATCTTATCTGCGGGACAGTACCTACCTGCGAGTTGTCCTGATTCAAGGCAGACATCAGCTTCGTAGACTCTTGCGTGTAAATAGCAGAGGTTGTGCGGTTCCGTCCCTTCAATGAAGACTTCAGTCATTGTCTCAGGGCAGGACTCGGTTGCGAGAGCACCTGACTCTGTGCAGACTTTTGTGAAAGCAACGCCGCTGGGCACCGGAAATTCACTTACAGGCGCATCTTTCAGGGCTTCCTTCATATACTGCCCCCAAATCGCTGCTGCCCTGCTGCTTCCTATCCTCGTCCCTCCGTACACCATGGGTTTCTGTTGCTCATCATTTCCTATCCATACGCATGCTACAAGCTCAGGTGTGAACCCTACAAACCAGGCGTTTGTGTATTCAGTGGTTGTTCCTGTCTTGCCTGCTGCAGGCCTGCCGATATTCGCAGACTTGGCTGTTCCGCGGGCAATTACCCCTCTGAGCATGTCAGTCATTACGTAAGCGGTCTTTTCGTCAAGCACCACTCGTTTTCTTGGGGTGTTGCGTTCCAACACATTACCGTCGGTATCTTCCACCCTGAGTATTGCTATGGGTTCAGCTTTAATACCTTGATTGGCAAAGACAGCATACGCTGACGCCATTTCAAGGGGGCTGACCCCGCGGGTCAATCCTCCCAGTACAAGAGAGAGGTTCATGTCATTCAGACGTCCCGACTCCACCAGGCTTGTTATACCCATAGATTTTGCCACGTTTATAGCATTGGGTATGCCTATCTGATTCAAAAGCTTAACAGACGGGACGTTAATAGAGTCCTCAAGGGCTTTCCGGAGTGTGACAGGGCCGCGGAATATCTTGTCATTGTTAACCGGCGCCCATGGTTCGTCCTGTCCTGTCACTACGAACTCCACAGGCGAGTCGTCGAGGAGAGTTGCAGGAGTATACCCTGCTTTCAGCGCTGCAGTGTAAACAAAAGGCTTAAACGCGGAACCCGGTTGTCTGTAAGACATGACAGCCCTGTTAAACTCGTCCTCGCCTCTGCCTCCTACCATTGCCCTGATGTAACCCTCACGTGCATCTAATACAATCATCGCTGCCTGGGGTTGGGTAAGGCCTTTGGAATCCTTCTCTCCCTCGGGTATGTTAGAAAGAAGGATCTCATTGGCAAGGGTCTGGAGCCTGAGATCAAGAGTCGTGTAGACCTTCAGGCCTCCTTTATATACTGTTTCAGTACCGTATTTTGCTATCAGTTGGTCGCGCACATAGTCAACGAAATACGGGGCCACCTTCTGAGTGGGTTTGGGCTCAATTACACCGAGAGGAGCCTCTGTGGCAGCCTGGGCCTGTTCTTCCGTAATATATCCCTCAATTGCCATGCGCCTCAGCACGTAATCGCGACGGGTCTTGGCAGAGTCCGGATGCTGAGTAGGCGAATAGAGGTATGCGTTACGTATAAGGCCTGCGAGAAGTGCGCATTCCGGCAAGTTCAGGTCGCGAACGCTCTTTCCGAAATATCCCTGGGCTGCAGCTTCAACTCCGTAGACTGCTTGCCCCGGGAAGAAATAGACTTCATTCAGGTACAATTCAAGGATCTGATCCTTCGTATAAGTCCGTTCCAGCTGGATAGCATAAAGCAGCTCCTGGAGCTTTCGCGTCCATGTCCTATCGTGGGTAAGGAAGGCATTCTTTGCAAGCTGCTGGGTGATTGTGCTTCCGCCTTGCACAATCCTTCTTTCGCGGAGATCTACCAGGAGAGCCCTGATGATTCCTGCGAAGTCCACACCGTGGTGCTCACGGAATTTCTGATCTTCAGCTGCAATGACTGCGTTCTGTAAGTCCTTCGGGATCTCAGAGATCGGCACCCATACTCGATTCTCGATGTATAGCCGGGCAATGAGTTCGTTGTTGACATCGTATATTCTGGTTGCTTCAATAGGCCTGTACTCGAATTCTTCCATCGCGGGCATGTTCTTGAGTGCTGCTGAGATTACGCCGATTACGACACCTGTTCCAATGCAAAGAACGAAAATCAGCCCAATAGCAAGGATTGACGTAATACGGCCAATACCTTTCGACATCTGCGATGCCTCTCTTTCCGGCTGTTCATTTTCCATGAGCTATCTCTCTATTAGCCATAATTATACCACAGTAATTTCGGCTTGCGTCAACTGAGTGGCTGTATACCCAGGTGGAGGGGGCCCACTCGTTGACTGTAGCAGTTTGCGTGTGCTAAACTGAACCTATTGAACGGTGGAAAGTGTAGAGTATTAGGAGGCGGAAGAATTGACAGTTAAGGAGCAGATGGACATTCTCAGAAGAGGATGCGCTGAGATCATCTCTGAGGAGGATCTTGAAAAGAAGCTGGATAAGTCGATAAAAACAGGGAAGCCTCTCAGGATTAAGCTGGGATTGGACCCTTCCGCTCCTGATATACACCTGGGGCATGCGGTAGTCCTTAGAAAAATGCGAGAGTTCCAGGAGTTAGGGCACGAAGTCTTTCTGGTTGTAGGAGATTTTACCGGGCGTATAGGCGATCCTTCAGGCAAGTCGGAAACAAGGCCTCAGCTTTCCATGGAACAGATAATGGAAAATGCCAAAACCTATCAGGAACAGGCATTTAAGATACTGGACCCCGACCGTACACACACCGTGTTTAACGGAGAGTGGCTTTCTAANCTTACCTTCGAAGATGTAATCAACTTATCTTCCAGGTATACAGTGGCAAGAATGCTTGAGCGGGAAGAGTTTCGTGACAGATTCCACGAAGAAAGGCCCATCTACATCCATGAGTTTTTCTACCCGTTTATGCAGGCGTACGATTCCATTGCCCTTGATGCAGATGTGGAGCTTGGCGGCACTGACCAGAAGTTTAACATATTGTTCGGTAGGANGCTTCAGCGTGAATTCAACCAAGAACCCCAGGTAGCAATGCTCATGCCTATACTGGTAGGCCTTGACGGCGTAAAGAAAATGAGCAAAAGCCTAGGCAACTACGTGGGTGTTACTGAGAATCCGAGAGAAAGCTACGGAAAGATAATGTCCATATCTGATGACGTGATGATGACCTACTACGAGCTTGCCACAGGCCTTTCAGAGGAGGACATCCAAGCTGTCAGGGAAGGGCTTTCCTCCGGAAAGCTGCACCCTCGTGACGCTAAGAGAAGGCTTGCCAGAGAGATTGTTGCCATGTACCACGGCCATGAGGCAGCCCTGGATGCAGAGAGAGAATTCGATACTGTGTTCCGGCAAGGCGGTCTTCCTGAGGATATTCCTGAGGTTACGATCCTTCCGGAAGACCTTGAAGACGGCAAGATATGGTGTGCCAAGCTCTTGGTCCTTGCGGGTCTTGCAAGTAGCAACAGCGAAGCTCGGCGCTTAATCCTTCAAGGCGCCGTGACCCTGGACGGCGAAAGAATACAAGATTCCACAATGGATATTCCTGTGCGCTCCGGCATGATCCTGAGATGCGGAAAGCGCAAGTTTGCCAGGGTTCACGTAGGCTAACAGCNCCTTTTCTTTTCTTGCACCCAAACGAATATGATCTAATTATGCAGGTTTATACCTGAGGTTGCTGTTTGTTGACATGTAGGTCCAGTGAAAAGGGTGCAGGGGGAAGGGAATAGATGATCCGGTATTACCGGCGGACGAGGGGGCTTTTCCCACGGCCCTGGTGGATAGGTGTTAGCCATTGGCTTGCCAGGCTGTTCCGTAGNCATACACCGAGAGGAATGCCGCAAGCCCAAATGTTCGGTGCGAGCCGGTATCCGCAGTATTTCATAACGCGGAACAGGCCTCCTATATTTCCTTCCCGGCAGCCAAGGTTTAGGGTGCAGAGACCGCCTGCAGCACGCCGAAGTTTTGGCGGATTGTCTCCGAAACCCCCGAGNCGCGGTTTGCTTGCCGGCCGCATTTTCTTGTTATTGATAATCGGCATAGTCCTTTTTGTCATTGTAGATTGGCGCCTCAGGCCTACGCTTCACCAGTTTGCTAAAGCTAAAGCCAGGGTGCTGGCGACAGAAGCCTTGACCACAGCTGTTGCATTGGAAATAGCTGAAGGAATAAGGTGGGAAGACCTTTATGCGCTCCGTCCTGACAGCAGTGGAAAAGTCGTCATGGTCCAGCCGAATACAGGCGAGATCGACAGGCTTACTTCACAGGTCACTCTCAGAGTACAAGAGCTCTTAAGCAAGATCAGCGACACCAAAATAAGGATTCCTCTGGGTCAGATTCTCGGTAGCAATGTCCTTGCAAACGTCGGCCCTAAGATCGGCATTTCAATAATCCCCATAGGCACTGTGACCACAAAGATACTCAGTGATTTTGAGCAGGCAGGCATAAACCAAATCCGTCACAAGATCTATCTTGAAGTCACTGCCCATATGCAAGTAGTTGTCCCCATGGTAACTGCTACAGATAATGTAGTTGTCCAGGTACCTATAACAGAAGTTTTGATAATGGGCGATGTCCCCGAAACCTATATTCAGCTAGAGGGGAGGGAACTTAGGAATCTCTTCCCTGCTGAATGAACTTCCTTTTACACCAATGGAATTGGTTTCCCCAAAAAAACAGCCCCGGACTCCGTCCGGGACTGTTTTCATTCCATATTGAATCTGCCTTTATCAGTAGTCCATTCCGCCTGGATATGGAGGCATTGGAGGCTCTTCCTTAGGCACGTCAGTTATCAGGGCCTCAGTTGTAAGAAGCAATGATGCGATACTTGCCGCGTTCTGCAGTGCGTATCTTGCTACCTTTACCGGGTCTACTATTCCTGCTTTCACCATATCCACGTAGTCTTCAGTAATCGCATCAAAGCCGATACCCGGTTTCTCCTGTTCTCTGACACGCTCAAGGACAACTGACCCTTCCAACCCTGCGTTATTGGCGATCTGGCGGAGAGGCTCTTCAAGTGCTCTCTTTACAATCTGCACACCGACCTTTTCATCGCCNTTAGCTTCGACTTTGTCAAGGGCAGGGATGATGTTCACGAAAGTGGTGCCTCCACCTGGGATTATTCCTTCTTCCACAGCAGCGCGAGTTGCAGATAAGGCATCCTCTACGCGGTGCTTCTTCTCCTTAAGTTCAGTCTCAGTTGAAGCTCCGACTCTGATTATTGCAACTCCTCCTGCAAGCTTAGCAAGGCGCTCCTGAAGCTTTTCGCGATCATAGTCAGAGTCTGACTCTTCGATCTGCTTCTTGATCTGAGCGATCCGCCCCTTAATGCTGTCAAGGTCACCGCGTCCTTCCACAATAGTCGTGCTTTCGCGGTCGATCTTGACTGTCTTGGCCTGGCCTAGCTGGCTGAGCTCTACGTTCTCCAGCTTAATGCCGAGATCTTCAGAAATGAATTCGCCGCCTGTGAGGATAGCGATGTCCTCCATCATAGCTTTCCGTCTGTCACCGAATCCCGGTGCTTTGACTGCTGCTACCTGGAGAGTTCCCTTTATCTTGTTGACTACGAGAGTTGCCAGGGCTTCGCCTTCCACATCTTCAGCGACGATAAGGAGGGGCCTGCCTGTGCGAGCTATCTTTTCAAGGACAGGCAGAAGGTCTGCTACAGCAGTGATTTTCTTCTCATACAAAAGGATGTAGGGTTCATCGAGGACAGCTTCCATGGTTTCTGTATTTGTAACAAAGTAAGCGGAAATATAGCCTTTGTCGAATTCCATTCCTTCGACTTTTTCAACAGACACTTCGATGCCTTTTGATTCTTCAACTGTAATTACGCCGTCTTTACCTACAAGCTCCATTGCTTCTGCAATAACCCCGCCTATTTCCTCGTCGTTACCGGATATTGCTGCAACGTTTGCTATGTCGTCCTTGCCTTCAACAGGTATGGCGAGTTTCCTCAGTTCCTCGACGGCTGCAGCTACTGCCTTGTCAATACCCTTCTTGATAAACATTGGGTTTGCGCCGGCTGCAACGTTCTTCAGGCCTTCTGCGACAATTGANTGAGCAAGCACAGTCGCAGTGGTGGTGCCGTCACCTGTCACGTCATTGGTCTTAGANGCGACCTCTTTGCAAAGTTGAGCTCCTAAATTCTCATATGGATCTTCCAGTTCAATTTCTTTNGCTACGGTTACACCGTCTTTGGTAATGGTAGGAGATCCGAATTTCCTCTCGAGGACAACGTTTCTTCCACGCGGACCGAGGGTTACCTTTACAGCGCCGGCTACCTTGTCTACACCGGCCTGCAAGGCCCGTCTGGCTTCCTCACTGAAAACAAGCTGTTTTGCGCCCATTATATGTATACCCCCTCTTCAACAATGGTTGGATTGTTGGANTAAATGGTTGGATTACNTAATAGCCAGAATGTCGCTTTGGCGGAGAATTATGTACTCTTCACCGTCTATTTTTATCTCCGTTCCGCCGTACTTGGCGAAGATCACTTTGTCACCGACTTTTACATCCATCGGAGCTCTCTCGCCGCTGTCCAGGAGCCTTCCCGGACCGACTGCCNTNACTTCACCCTCCTGGGGACGCTCTTTGGCAGTATCAGGCAATACGATTCCGCCCTTTGTGCGTTCTTCTTCGGTACNGGGTTTAACCACTACTCGATCCTCTAATGGCTTAATCACTTACTATACCCCCTTTTAGGTGGAAATTTAGCACTCACCAAAGGAGAGTGCTAATAATCTGTTTCAATATTACTAAACCCTGTTCTATGTTGTCAATAGGATGCTTCACAAATTCTTGAAAATCACGTCATCCATCTGTCCAGCTTGCAAGTGCCTCCAGGATNTGCAGCAATTCCTCTTCATNNGANACAGGTATGCCTTTTTCCAGGTCATCTTGTTCTTGTGGGGGCAGGTTGGATGCTTTAATCCTTGTTGTGCTTTTAGGCCTGCAGCGGTTTTCGGGGGTCCCGTAAAACACTGTAACCCAACCGTCCTTCTCTCCTATATGCATGGCTTTAAGGCATAACGGCGAGATTCCTTCCCTTTTTTGGAGCACGACTATTTGAGTCTCTGAGAACTCAGTGATGATCCATGGCAGTATCTCCTTGGCAAGGGCATCCTTGGTGAGGCCTACCATTTCACGGGGTACAGGAATCGCTTGCGTTTCTTCATGTCCACATTCATAAATAGCCCTGTATACTAATTCCATGGATGAACGGACTTTGGCGGGATTGGCAAGTTCGATGTTTGCCTGCTCCAACTTGAGGGAGGATGTGTTGTCCCGGTAATCAGGGCCGGCGAGGTTTTGATGCTCCTGTTTTGCTTTCCCCGGGTTAGCTGTGCCCTTAAAGCTAAGGTAAGCATAGCTTAAGCCTGCTGACAGAAGCATAAGACTCAAACAGACAGTGACCAGCTTGTTTCTGCGGTTCACAGTTGTACCACTTCCCTTGGATCCAGGGATACGTAGGTAATCCGTTCCTATAGGAGACAGGTTTGGAGATCCGATTTCCAATATTCCCTTGTTATAATGCCCTGTGCCAAGGATAGTATTCGCAAATAAGAGAAGAACATGGCATATCAGCCATGTTCTTCTGGAATCCAAAAGGGAAGATGATACTGTTTNTCGATAATAGCCTTAACTNACTGCTGATTCCAGCTCNTCTTCAGGNATGTCGAAGTTGGAATAGACTTCCTGCACGTCATCGAGGTCTTCCAGGGATTCTATAAGATTCAGGACTTTTTGCGCATCCTCGCCTGTGACCTTTACCGTGTTTTGCGGCAGCATAGTAATCTCAGCAGTGGAAAACTTTATCCCCTTAGCTTCAAAGAACTTTTCAACTTCTTCAAAATCCTCGGGTTCTGTGTAAACCTCGACAATTTTGTCGTCAATCTCGAAATCTTCTGCACCTGATTCTATTGCAAGGTCGACAAATCCCTCTTCGTCCATGCCGATTTCATCAAGGTTTGCCACAAGAAGGCCTTTCTTCTTGAACATCCATGCCACACAGCCGGTCTCCCCCAGGTTACCTCCGTTTTTCGAGAACACGTGACGGATTTCTGAGGCAGAACGGTTCCTGTTATCAGTCATTGCAGATATCATTACTGCGACTCCGCCGGGCCCGTATCCTTCGTACGTAACTTCTTCGAGGGAATCAGCTCCTGCTTCACCGGTTGCCCGTTTGATAATCCTCTGGATGTTATCGCTGGGCATGTTTGCAGCTCGCGCCTTATCCATAACCAGCCTGAGCCTGAAGTTTTCTTCAGGATCCCCGCCTCCCTGGCGTGCTGCTACAAAAAGCTCTCTGGAAATCTTCGTAAACAGCTTCCCTCGCTCAGCATCAACTTTGGCCTTCTTACGCTTTATATTTGCCCACTTAGAGTGACCAGCCACTTTTCCCCCTCCCTGTCAATTCAATTTTAGCATAGTCAAGGCATATGTTCTATAGCCCTTAAACTAGGAGTGTTAAGCCGCGCCTAATCAAGTTTCGTCTTCGTTGTCGATTACAGGTGGGGGAGGGTTTTGTCCGAGTGATAGCAAGCGTGCTTTTTGAATCTTGCTGTCCAGGTAGAAATAGGTTGCAACAGCCAAAACGATACCGAAGGCAGGTGGGACCAGGCGGGAGATGATGAGAAAATCGTACATTCCGTGGAGGCCGACGGCAACAGCCAGTCCTTTCAAAAGCAGGAAGGTGGTGTTTCCTTTATGGAGCTTTGCAAGCCCCAGATGATAGCCGACTATGCCTGAAAAAGAGGCATGGGCGAGATCTGTTATGAATGCACGGAATAACCCTACGGTAATGCCGAACCTGACTGAGTAGAACAGGTTTTCCACTGCAGCGAATCCAAGCCCTGCTGCCACTGCGTAAATGATGCCGTCAACAACCTCGTCAAACTCTTCATGATCATAGACTGCAAGTCTCACTGCGAAGAACTTAGCTGTCTCCTCTACAAATCCGATAACCAGTGTTGTTACCACAAAGAGCCTGCTAAGCTAGGGGTTTCACCTGCAATGAAAGGGCGGAAAGGGGCTTCTATCAAGGCTGCAGGGAACACTGATACCGCACCGTAGACGAATGCCTTTATCACGAGGGAGAGAGGTTCAGGTTGATACTTGTCCTTCCTGTAAAAGAACCAGACCCATAAGAGTCCGGGAAGAAACGACACTATTATCAGAGGTATTAAGCCCGGCGTTATTTGCTGCAAGGCTGTCTCCTTCTGCCATCGGCGGTTTTGCCATGTGTTTCTGCGGCGTGTGTAAGTTCTGTTGCTTGCCTTAAGTCTTCCCTGATTTCCCTGAAGTATGATTGGTAAACACTATCACAGGCTGGAACCGCAGGTGTATGTTGAGGAGCACCGGATATGATATAATATTTTGGAAATCCCGGAGGTGACTATAGTTGAACGGTGTGAGTTCAATCGGGAGACTCCTCATGTTTATGGGCATTGTTCTCGTGGCGCTGGGAGCCATTCTGACTTTTGCCGGGAGAATTCCCAGTATCGGAAGGTTGCCGGGAGATATTTTGATTAAGCGCGGCAATTTCACTTTCTATTTCCCTATCACCACCGGCATCATTTTGAGCATAATCCTATCGCTCCTCTTTGCATTGATCGGACGCAGGTAGGCCACTGGGTCACTGTAGGCAGGCAACAATCATACTATAACGAGGTTGAAGCAACCTGCTCTGATGTGCGGCATATCCAAGACAGACTACGGGAACTCTAACTACGATGAGGAGTGATTCCTGGAGGAGGCTAAATGGCGCTTTACACAACGGAGGGGATCGTCCTCAAAACCCAAAATATAGGTGAAGCTGACAGGATTTGCACGATATACTCGCCTATCAAGGGTAAAGCTCGGGCTGTAGCCAAAGGTGCAAGACGTCCCAAAAGCAGGTTTGTCAGTAGCACGCAAATGTTCGCGTACGGAGATTTTCAGATTTTCACAGGGAAATCCCTGGACGGCATAAGCCAGGTTCAGCTGAAAGAGTCTTTTCCAAGGTTGCACGATGACCTGGTTAAGCTGGCCTATGCAAGTTACGTATCTGAGCTGGTCAGCGAGATGACAGAGGAAGGCGATGGGGACGAAACAATCTTTAACATGCTGTTGACATACATGAGGGTTTTGTCTGAGACCTCCGACCCCGAGCTCGTCACAGTAGCATTTGAAACCAAGTTCGCGACTGTCCTTGGATACAGGCCTCGTTTGGAGTCTTGCACAGAGTGCGGAGGGAGATCTCTCAGTCCGGGAGTCTGCTATAGCCCTGAGGCAGGCGGTGTGATCTGCAGCAAGTGTTCGCTGGGCAGCTCCGGAAACATAAAAGTGTCGTACGGTGCTGTCAANCTCCTTGAGGCCTTGCTGATGACGGAATTTGCAAAGGTTGAACGCATAAAAGCCAATCGCAGCATAAGGCGGGAGANTACAAGGCTTATAAGGGCACACTTAGGCTTCAGGATGAATCGGAAACTGAGATCCCTGGAGTTCCTGGAGACTGTCACGAACGCACCTTAGCATAGGAGGAATACTCATGGACTATGGGCATGAGCTTAATCTCGAAAAAGTAGACATCTTGCGGGANCGGGCCGGCCTTTCATACCGTGATGCAGTAGAGTATTTGGAGAGAGCCAACGGCGATGTAGTGAAAGCCTTGGTTTTTATTGAAGAAGATAAGCATAGGCAAAAAGAAGTGATATCTGAGACAGGCCAGGAAGTGCTGGAAAAGGTCAAGCATGTAGTAAGACGGGGCAATGAAATGAAAATCAAAATACACAGAGAGGGACAATCATTNATTGAGGTTCCTGTGACTGTGGGGCTTATCGGGACAGCTNTCGCTCCGTACCTGGCCCTTGCAGGGGCTGCTGTTGCTCTTGCTTCAGGCTGTTCCATTTCGGTTAGGGAGCCTGAAGGTGAGCCTGAACTCGATATCGAAGGGGAGTAACCGGGTCGCCGAAGCAGGATTGACACAGAAAGGAGCCTTTGGTATAGTTTGGAGAGAGGCCTCTCGTCCTTTGATACTTCTGTCGAGGGCGGGAGGCTTGTTTGTGGGGGGTATTATGTGCGTCTGGCCCAATTGCTTAGGAGAATTCCTAGAATTCTAGGGGCAAGTAGGAGGTACATAGTTCTTACCACAGGTCTGTTCTTGATGGGAATTGCAGCCGGTGCTTCAGTGTTCTATTATAATCCTGTAAATGCGTCTCAATTGCTTCTCTTGCTTGATAGGAAATTCGGCCCTATGACACGTTCTATGGCCCAAATGAGCATACCGGACATGGTAGGTTTGGTCTTTTGGAACAATCTTAAGGCTACAGGACTGTTGATTGTAGGCGGAATAGCCTTTGGAATTCTACCCATGGCTATGGTATTCGTGAACGGGCTTGTTGTGGGCCTTGTATCAGGAGACGTTATCCGTCAGGGTTTCGGCCTTTTCCCTTTTGTGCTCATAGGAATTCTTCCGCACGGCATTTTTGAAATTCCCGGCTATATTATCGGCGGAACCCTTGGAATAAGGCTGGGGTTTAATATTCTCGGATACGAGCGCGGCCGTCAACATGGACAAGGCCTAACAGCAGTTGTCCTTGATACTCTCTTAGTTCTGGCTATAGTGGTAATACCTCTTTTGGCAATAGCTTCTTTAGTAGAAGTCTCAATAACCCGGCAGCTTGTAGAGTGGGTTATGGGAGATGCCTTAAGATGGCACTGATATCTATGAGGTAGCAAGAGGCAGGGGACGAAGAGTTGACCTTTCAGGAAACGATACAAAAGTTAAATGCTTTCTGGGCAAAGCACGGATGTGTGCTGCAGCAACCATATGATGTGGAAGTAGGGGCAGGGACCATGGCACCTCAAACATTCCTTCGCGCTCTGGGCCCTGAGCCTTGGAAAGTTGCCTATGTCCAGCCTTCCAGAAGGCCTCAAGACGGACGATACGGAGACAACCCGAACCGTCTGTTTATGCATTACCAGTACCAGGTCATTTTAAAACCATCTCCGGATGATGTCGTAGAGCTCTACCTTCAAAGCCTCAGCGAGGCCTTGGGCATAGACCTTGTGGAACATGACGTCCGGTTAGTAGAGGATAACTGGGAATCTCCGACGTTGGGGGCCTGGGGAACAGGCTGGGAAGTGTGGCTCGACGGNATGGAGATAACCCAGTTCACCTATTTCCAGCAAGTCGGCGGGTTTGATACTAAACCTGTGTCAGCCGAACTCACATACGGGCTGGAACGCTTGTGTATGTACCTTCAAGACATCGACAACGTGTATGATCTGGCTTGGTCCGGTGATGTTTCATACGGAGAGATTCAGAAGCAATTTGAGATAGAGTATTCCACATACGGTTTTGAGGTTGCAGACTGTGAAATGCTGCAGTCGCTTTTTGACACGTATGAGCAAGAGGTGAACAGGAGTCTCGAGAAAAGCCTGGTTCTGCCGGCTTACGATTATGTCCTCAAATGCTCACACGTGTTCAACCTACTGGATTCCAGAGGAGCACTGGGAGTCAGTGAACGAACCTCGATGATAGGACGTGTTCGCGCACTGGCAAGAGGATGTGCTGAGCGATATCTCAAGATCAGAGAGGGCCTGGGGTTCCCTCTTTTAAGGGGCCAAGTAGTCGGAGCCGGTAAAGGAGAGACTGTCTGTGAGTAGTTGTCAGGGTGCGTCTTCAGGCAGGAGAGATGCTGTCCTGGAAATAGGCACGGAAGAAATGCCTGCCAGGTTGTTCCCGGAACTCTTAAGCACAATTACTGAGATCGCAGATCGCCTTCTTAAGGAAGAGCGAGTTGATTATTCTTCGGTAAAGGCATATGCCACTCCCAGAAGGCTTGTGCTGTATATTAAAGACGTTGCTCCGTTTGGAAGCCCTCTTGTGCGGGAAGTCAGAGGCCCTACTTACGGTGTGGCGTTCGACAGCAATNGTGAACCGACACGGGCTGCTATTGGTTTTGCCCGTGCCCAGGGCGTTGATGTTTCTGACCTCGTAGTCAAGGAAGAGGCCAAAGGTAAGTTTGTGTACGCGGTCTTAAGGATACCCGGTTCCGAAGCGGCCGATGCCTTGAAAAACGTTTGTACGCGCCTTGTCGGGAGTTTAAGCTTCGAGCGGGCTATGAGATGGGGAGACGGCGGCTTCAGGTTTANCAGGCCTATCCGGTGGATCCTTGCGCTTTACGGAAGTTGTGTCATTGACGTTGAAATAAACGGCATGAAAGGGAATAGNTTTACATCAGGCCATAGATTTCTGACTTCGGGCATGATCGAAGTCCCGAGAGCTGAAGATTACTTTGATGTCTTAGAAAAAGCCTTCTGCATTGTCGGCCAGGATAAAAGAAAGGCAGTAGTTGAAAAGGGCATTAAGGACCTGGCAGAGGAAGCCGGGGGGCAGATAGTTGAAGACGAGCGGCTTCTTACGGAACTTACGTATCTAGCTGAGCACCCTGCTCCCTTAATCGGAAGGTTTGACCCGAAGCTCTTAAGCCTTCCTAAAGAGGTAATCATCACCTCTATGAAGGTGCACCAGCGGTTTTTCCCGGTTCAGAACGCAAAAGGTGATTTGCTTCCTGTATTTGCCGCAGTGCGCGACGGGCTTGCCACACATGTTGACTCTGTCCGCAAAGGATACGAACGTGTCCTTTCCGCCAGGCTCAAAGATGCTAAGTTCTTCTATGAAGAGGACACAAAATTGAAACTTGAGTCCTATGTAGAAGGCCTTAAAGGAATAGTCTTTCATGAAAGCCTCGGCAGTGTGCATGATAAAACCTGCCGCACTATTGCTCTGGGAGAAGCCCTTGCTGACAGGCTAGAATATGACGAGGATGCAAAAGCCAAGATAAGAAGAGCGGCGTTGCTGTCCAAGGCTGACCTTGTCACCAATATGGTAAGGGAATTCCCCGAACTCCAAGGTGTGATTGGGCGCCGGTACGCTCTTATATCCGGAGAGAGTGAAGATATTGCCCGGGCAATATTTGAGCACTATCTGCCGAGATTTCGAGGAGACTTGTTGCCTGAAAGCCCTCCTGGGATTATCCTTGCTCTTGCAGACAAGATAGATACTGTTGCAGGCTTTTTCGGAATCGGCATTATGCCTTCGGGATCTGAAGATCCGTATGCCTTAAGGCGTAATATTCTAGGTATAGTATCCATTCTCAATGAACGTGAAGTCCATTTGCCGTTATCCTGGCTTGTTTCAAAAGCCGTCACATTGCTGGAAACTCAAGGGGTGCTTCAACGTTCTTCCAAAGAGACGATTGACGACATTCTTGACGCAGTGGGGCAAAGGATAAGGTCGTCCTTGATCGACCGCGGCATAAGATATGACTTGGTAGATGCAGCAATGGCTGTAGGGTTCGATGATGTGCCGGATGCGTACAAGAGGGCAGCAGCGTTAGAGGAAGCCAGTGTGACCCGGGAATTTGCCTTGGCATGCACCGGATATATAAGAGCATCACGCCTTGCAGGGNATGCTGATCACGGTGATGTTGATCCTGCGCTTCTCAGTGAACCTGCAGAGATAAGGCTTTTTGATGCGCTTTCCAAGTCTGAGGAGTCTATCCGTGTAATGCTTATGGAAAAGGATTACTCCGGCGTTTTGAAGGCTTTATCTGAGCTTGCCGAACCTATTGACGTGTTTTTCACTGATGTCCTCGTAATGGCTGAGGATGAGAATGTGCGTCAGAACAGGCTTGCTCTTCTGGCACGTATCGCGTCTTTGGCGCGGCAGGTGGCAGATCTTAATAGAGTAGTTGAAAAAGAAGTGTAGCTTTCTCGGGATAAGCTTTTGGTCAATGCCCAGTACCTAATTTAGCTCTATTGAGAAGCAAAGGAGGTCAGAAAAAGATGGCAAAAAAGTACGTATACTTTTTTGGCGCAGGTAAAGCTGAAGGTTCCAAGGAGATGAGGAACCTGTTGGGGGGTAAAGGTGCTAACCTTGCTGAAATGACGAATCTAGGCATTCCTGTTCCTCCAGGCTTTACCATTACAACTGAGGTTTGCAGAGTCTACTACGAAGGTAACCGGAATTACCCTCCTGAACTTGACGAACAGATTGACGAAAACCTGAAGAAGCTTGAAGATGCAATGGGGCTTAAATTCGGTGATCCCAAAAGGCCGCTTCTCGTATCTGTAAGGTCAGGTGCAAGGGTGTCAATGCCCGGTATGATGGATACAGTCCTTAACCTTGGCCTGAATGACGAGACAGTCCAAGGGCTTATTGACATGACCGGCAATGAGAGGTTTGCCTACGACGCCTACAGGCGGTTTATCCAGATGTTCGGCGACGTAGTGATGGAAGTGCCTCACGATGATTTTGAGGCAATTCTTGAGGCGAAGAAAAAAGAGCTGGGCGTAGTCCTGGATACAGAGCTTGATGCAGAGGCTCTTAAGGATGTAGTTAAGAAGTATAAGGCTTTGGTGCGGGAGAAGACAGGAAAATCGTTCCCGGAGGATCCCAGAGAGCAACTGGATATGGCTCGGGACGCAGTGTTCGGGTCTTGGATGAATCCAAGGGCTATCACCTATCGCAGGCTGAACAACATACCCGGAGACTGGGGAACCGCAGTAAACGTCCAGGCAATGGTATTCGGCAATATGGGAGACGATTCAGGTTCAGGNGTAGCGTTTACAAGGGATCCCGGCACCGGTGAGCGNAAGTACTACGGCGAGTACCTGCCCAATGCTCAAGGCGAAGACGTAGTTGCAGGCATCAGGACTCCTGTCGGCCTGGATTATCTGGAGAAAGAAATGCCTGAAATCTACAAAGAGCTTACAGATATCTTTGATCGGCTTGACACCCATTACCGCGATATGCAGGACCTGGAGTTTACGGTCCAAAACAACAAACTCTATATACTGCAGACTCGCGCAGGCAAGCGCACAGCCCAGGCAGCGGTAAAGATCGCAGTGGATATGGTGGGCGAAGGGCTCATCACGAAGGAAGAAGCTGTAGGACGTGTGAATCCTGAGCAGCTTGACACCTTGCTGCATAAGACTGTCGATCCCAACACAAAGGAAGAGGCAATCGCTAAAGGCGTTGCTGCTTCTCCGGGGGCTGCCGTCGGGAAAGTAGTTTTTAGCGCTGATGACGCTGTAGAGATGGCTCAGGCAGGTGAAGATGTAATCCTTGTGAGGAAAGAGACTTCGCCTGATGACATCCATGGTATGGCTGCAGCAAAAGGCTTCCTTACCAGCCGTGGAGGAAAGACGAGCCATGC
>JGI24710J26742_10001611_pt1 | contig 20630 bp, 17 predicted proteins | sample BioPla2DNA2_FD_26742 | JGI IMG/M metagenome (IMG submission 26742) | reverse complement strand
GCAATAGAAGGAACTATCGAAGAATGTACTAAAAATACAACTACTATAATTATTGCTCATAGGTTAAGTACCATAATGAGATGCGACAGAATATATGTTATGGATAAAGGAAAAGTAATTGAATACGGAACTCATGAAGAATTATTAAGTAAACAAGGTAGTTATTATAGATTATGGAAGGGGCAAAGCTTTGATGGATTAAATGAAGTTGCAGCTACAAAAGAAAATCCGTTATTAGTAAATCCATTTCTAGGAGGTGTAAACTAATGAGATATAAAATTGAAGAACTAAAGGATATTACAGATTCAAGAGAAATAATGCAAAGCACCCCACATGGATTTTCAAGATATATGATGTACATAATAATAGCTTTATTAACTGTTGTTATTACATGGTCCTTATTAGCTAAAAAGGAGATAACAGCTAAAGCCAATGGAGTAGTAAGGCCTTCAGAAGAAATTTACAAAGTTTCAAGTACAACAAATGGTAATGTAACTTCTGTAAATTTAAAAGAAGGAATGGAAGTAAAAAAAGGTGATATTTTAATAGTAGTAGATGGTGAAGAATATGAAATTCAACAAAATGTACTCCAGGAAAGCCTTGATAAAAAAGAAAAAGAGCTTGAGGCATCAAGAAAATTAAAAAATTCAATTAATGATGGAGCAAATTATTTATCTCAAAATGATGAAATAGAATCAAGTTACTATGAGAAATATGAATTATATAAGACAACAATGGCAGAATATGATAAGCAAGGTTCAGCTACAGAAGCACAATTAAGCAATTTAAAAAATAAAAACGAGGATTTAAATTTATTATTAAAATCAATAGATGAGGAAAAAAATTATTTTAGTTCTGATCATTATATGTATTATCAATATTTAGATTATGAAATGACATTAAATCAGCATAAAGACCAAATAGAAACTTATAATAAACAAATAAAAGAACTAGAGAATAGCAAAACGGAGAATTCTAAAACTGATGAAGAAGAAATAAATAATACTGAAACTGTAAATGAAAATATCGAAAGTAATACAACAATAGATAAGCAAATCGAAACATTAAAAAGTAATATAAAATCATCAGAAGAAGAAATAAATAAATATAAAAATTCTCAAAAAGCAACTATTAAAAGTAATATAAAGGAAAATGAAGTAAGTTTAAGCCAGGGTACAGTTGCAACAAATAATAATACTTATAAAGAACAGTATTTAACACAATTAGATACAAATATATCTGCTTTAGAAGACTCTATTCAAGAAATAAAAATGAATTTAAATTTAGTAATTTCTAAATTGAATACTACAAGTATAAAGGCTGAATATGATGGTGTAATAAATATTATTAATGAAATAAAGGTTGGAGACTATATTCAGAGTGGAACACAAATAGCTTCAATAGTACCTGATGAAACATCTAATTTTATAGCAGAAATATATATAGAAAATCAAAATATTGGAGGTATATCAGAAGGCGAAGATGTTATTTTAGAATTTGCATCATTACCACAAAGTGAATATGGAGTTATAAGAACGAATCTAGATAATATAAGCATTGATGCTAAGATTAATCAAGAACAAGGGCTTAGCTACTATACTGGAAGATGTAAAATAGATGCAACATCGATGAAAAATGATAAGGGGAATATGGTAGATATTAAGAATGGAATGATAGTTCAAGCTAGAATAATAAATAGAGAAGTATCTTATTTCAGGTATTTCTTAGAAATGATAAATATTCTAAAATAACTTAATATTAATTTAATAATAATCATTAAATAGATAATTGATTTTCTAAAAAGGCTCTATTAGATTAATTTTATAAGCAAATCTGATAAAGCTCTAAAATTTAAAACATTTTAAGGATTGCTTGGTATTACAGTACTAAGCAATCCTTTCTTATATTATATAAAACTTTCACTAAACATAACTTCATATTAATTAATATATTAATATTATAGATTTATTTTTTAAAATTTTATTAAATCAAAAGGAGTTACATTTGATAATATTTTTTTGAAGGTTCTTTTACTTTTTCTTCACAAAAGAAATTAATGATGATATTAGAAAGAGTATACCCGAAAATAAAATGTAAGTTTTTCCCGCAAAAAAGTAGGTAATAATGAAAGCTATTCCACATACACCAGATATAATATAATCGGGTATATTACTTATTTTCATATACTAATCCTCCTGCAGCCATACTAAATACTAGTTCACCAATAGCAGCATCAGCTACAACAGCTACTACATTTTCTACACTACCAGCATTAATTAAATCTAAACCTGTAATATCATTAAAATTTATATTGTAAGTTAGTATTTAAAATCATCCTTTCTTATATTATGATAGCGTTCCTAAGCTTAATTAATATATCAATATTGTAGATTTATTTTATAAAAATTTATATTATTATTTACTTTCACCGCTAATTGTTAATCGTTAATTGACAAAACCTGTTCTCTATTACTTATTCCCTATTACCTATTACACATTACTTGATTATTGTTATGTCCTTACTTACTTTATTTAAAACTTCGCATCCGTCCTTAGTAACAAGCACTAAGTCCTCTATTCTAACCCCAATATCATCCTTTAAATAAATTCCAGGTTCAATAGAAAATATCATCCCAGCTTTAACCTCTTCATGATTTACAGAGCTAACATCTCCAAAGTNATGATCCTCTATGCCTATGCTGTGGCCAGTTCTATGGGTAAAGTATTCCCCATAACCAGCTTCTTCAATATAGCTTCTAGCTGCCTTATCTATGTCTGAAAATTTAACCCCTTCTTTTACCTTACCTATAGCTTTTAGATTTGCTTCCTTTACTATATTATATATTTCTTCGTGTTTTTTACTTGGAGCTTCTCCAAAGAATACTGTTCTTGTCATATCTGAACAGTAATAATTATAAACTCCACCTATGTCTAAAACTATACTTTTTCCCCTAGTTATCTTAGTATTATCACACTCATGATGAGGATCTGCTCCATTTGGAGAAACTGCAACTATTGGATCAAAGGAAAATTTGCTTACACCGTAACTTTCATAGATTTCCTTTAAAAGATTTCCGTAATACCTTTCTGTTTTTCCCTCTTTTAGATTACTCCATAAATCAAGCATTACCTTATCATTTATTTCTGATGATTTTCTCATTAAATGAATTTCTTCATCCGAATACCAAAGAATATCTACTCCTAGGTCTTCATATATTGGAAATAACTTATTTACTATAAATCTATGGTTTCCATTTATATTTAAATATAGAGCAATCATTCTTTCTCCTGGAGAAAACCACTTGCCTTCATCCTTTTCCTCCTAAATTTTTATTATATTTATAATATAACTCATACTAAAAATAATATCTATTTTTGATAAGATAAAACCATTTATATAAAATAAGTAAAATGATATAATTTTAATTAAGAATTTATAGGAGGATCAAGAATGAAAATAGCAGTAATTTCAGATATACACGGAAATATTTACGCACTAATGAAGACTTTTGAAGATATTGATTTGCAGAAGGTAGATTTGACCATTTGCCTTGGAGATTTAGTAGGATATGGACCTCATCCAAATGAAGTTATAGCCTTAATAAAAAGAAGAAATATACCTTGCTTAAAGGGAAACTATGATGCTTCTGTAGTTGATGGTGATTTTACTTTTATTAGGNATAATGCTGTTAATTCCTTTGCCCTTCCTTGGTCTAGTGAGGAAGTTAGAACTTCAAATAAATACTATCTATCAACCTTGCCAACTTTTCTAGACTACGATATAAAGGGAGTTAAAATTAAGTTTACCCACGGAAGCCCAAATGCAATAAATGAATACTTATATGAAGATAAAGAAAACACTGAAGAGGTAATGAAAAACCTGGAGGAAGATATTCTTGTTTGCGGTCATACCCACATACCTTCTTATAAAAAATTTAATAATAAAATATTTATTAATCCTGGTAGTGTTGGTAAACCTAAAATAGGCAGACCTAATATAACTTATGCAATCCTTAATATTGATGAAAATAAAAATATAGATGTTAAATTTAGAGAATTAGAATATGATTATAAAAAAATAGTTAAAGATGCTAGAATGCTCAATTTCCCAGCTCCTCTAGTTGCTTCTTATGAAAGTGGAACTGAATAGCGCAGTTCCACTTTTATTTCATATTTTCTTTAATTACACCAATAACCTTAAAGCTTGATAATATAGGCATAGATTCTTCCTTGCCATTTTTAAATAAATTCGTATAATCTTCTCCAGCCCTTGCTCCTAAATACCTTCCGTATTTCCATTCTTCCGATTCAGTAACATCATATACTATTCCATCAACTATAATATAAGCAGGCCTTCCATCCTTACCATCATACATCTTTACTTCTTCCCTAGATAAATTAATAAATTCATTTACCCTATGNTATCTATGAAAAGCTGAGTTTTCCAAATAGCTTTCAATTTGGTTACAAACTTTCTTAAAGGTTTCAAATATATTTTCTTTATAATCCTCTGGATATGTTATTAACATTGACTTTAACTTATTTAATTCTATAAACTTTTTTTCTAAAAAATTATCCTTCCCCATAAAATCCCCCTAAAATATTTCCTTTAATTATAATATGATTTTAAGTTGCAAATGTTAGTGAATTGGTGTAAAATCGAAATTAATATAAAATAGTTAAACACGATGACGAGAAGAGTAGCTAATATGATGTAGTTTAAGCGAGTAAGGGATGGTGTGAGCCTTATACGAAGCTATTAGTGAAGAACATCTCTGAGTATCTAACCGAACAAGTGATATTCCCACTTAAGTAGACTTAGACGGCTTCAAACCGATATCCTTGAAATGGCATAATTGTGTCAGTAGAGTGGCTATTTTTATAGCAATTTGGGTGGTACCGCGAAGTTATCCTTTCGTCCCTTTATTAGGGGATGAAAGGTTTTTTTATTTTATAAAATACATTTTTAGGAGGAATAATAATGGATAAAGTTGTTTTAGTTAAATCACTTTATAGAAAGCAAGAAGAATACTTAGACAAAGAAGTTAAAATTTCTGGATGGGTAAGAACTTTAAGAGCTTCAAATGCCTTTGGATTTATTGAAGTTAACGATGGAAGCTTTTTTAAGAATATTCAAGTTGTAATTTCAAATGAACTTTCAAACTTTGGAGAAATTTCAAAACTGCCTATAAGCTCATCAATAACAGTTATAGGTACTTTAGTTGCTACCCCACAGGCTAAGCAGCCATTTGAAATTCAAGCTAAGGAAGTAATNGTAGAAGGTATGTCTAGTTCAGATTATCCACTACAAAAGAAAAGACATACTTTTGAATATTTAAGAACAATAGCTCACTTAAGACCAAGAAGTAATGCCTTTTCTGCAGTATTTAGAGTTCGTTCAGTAGCTGCTTATGCTATACACAAGTTCTTCCAAGAAAGAGGATTTGTTTATACTCATACTCCAATAATAACTGGAAGCGATGCTGAAGGTGCTGGAGAAATGTTTAGATTAACTACTTTAGACTTACACAATGTTCCAAAAACTGAAGATGGAGAAATTGATTTTAAAGAAGACTTCTTCGGAAAAGAAGCTAACCTTACAGTATCAGGTCAATTAAACGGAGAATGTTATGCACTAGCATTTAGAAATATATATACTTTCGGGCCAACATTTAGAGCAGAAAACTCAAATACAGCAAGACATGCTGCTGAATTCTGGATGGTAGAGCCAGAAATATCCTTTGCAGATTTAAATGACAATATGGAACTTGCTGAAGATATGCTTAAATATATTTTAGAATATGTTTTAGCTGAATGTCCGGAAGAAATGGCTTTCTTTAACCAATTTGTTGATAAGGGAATCCTAGATAGATTAAACCATGTTATGACTTCAGACTTTGGCAGAGTAACTTATACTGATGCAATTGAAATATTAAAGAAGGCTGATAAGAAGTTTGAATATCCAGTTGAATGGGGAATTGACCTTCAAACAGAACATGAAAGATATTTAACAGAAGAACACTTTAAGAAACCTGTATTTGTAACTGACTATCCAAAAGACATTAAGGCTTTCTATATGAGAATTAATGAAGATGGAAAAACAGTTGCAGCCATGGACCTTTTAGTTCCTGGAATAGGAGAACTTATCGGTGGAAGCCAAAGGGAAGAAAGATTAGATNTATTAAAGAACAGAATGGCAGAACTAGGTCTTAAGGAAGAAGANTACTGGTGGTACCTAGAACTTAGAAAATACGGAGAAACTAAGCACTCTGGATATGGCCTAGGTTTTGAAAGACTTATAATGTATATTACCGGTATGAGCAATATAAGAGACGTAATTCCATTCCCAAGAACTACTGGNANTGCGGAATTCTAAAAACAGTTCACAGTTCACAATTCACAGTGCACAGTTGAGGAAATAATTCAGCTTTGCTGAATTATAAAAAATGATTTATAAGCTCCTTTGGAGTTTATNAATCATTTTGTTTTTATCCCTTTTTCATCTTAGATTTTTCTTGAAATAACTTTGTATATATACTCAAATCTATTTAACTTCAATTGTAAACTTTAAATCTTCCCTTATCTCATATATATCTTCGAAATCTGTAGCCACTAGTTTGTATTGTTCCTCCTTGGATAAACCCCCTATTTCACCTATAAAACTTCCATCATCTTTTTCTTTAAAATTTCTAATCTTATATTCCTTGCCTTTACTATCTACTATTTTTAAGCTATATGGATATTTAGTTGCCAGAAAGTTCGTGCATTCATAATGAATTAAGGTCTTATCCTCTAAAAATTCTACTTCCGTCACTTTATATTCTCCAATTTCTCCTTGTGATAAAATAGTGGTACCATAATTATTTAGCAATACTTCTTTTTCATCATAGTTATTTTGTGAAAGCTCTTCTCTATACTTAACGGGAATAAAGGTTACGGAATTAGTATCCTCATAGATATTTTTAAATGTATGTTCAAAAAAGGTTTTATTTAATTTAGTTGATCCATTTCCCTCACTACTCTTAAATTCTAGTAATCTCCCTTGATTTTATTATTGTATTTTGAATTGCATCTTCTATGTCTTGTTTTCCTGAAAGCATGCTTAATGCTANCCTATATAAAGATGTTTTATTATTTTCAATTAGGCGACTAAAGGCTTCCTTATCTCCTTTTTTAGCAAGCCTAACATCTAACTCAATACTATCATCATTCTCAATTGTTGAGGTAAATTCCACTTTATCTCCCCCTTATCATATTTAAAAACTCTTAGCTAAGAACCTTATATAAATTAGATAACTTATCTACTCAAAATGTTCACATAAAAATATATTTTTTAACACTTCTAAAATTACATAACTTTTGTAATTATAATTATATTTTAAACCTCTAACAATTCCCAACAAATATACTCTTAGTTTTATGAGCCTTTTATGTTGTTTAAAAAATAAAGAGAGCGATAGTCTGTAAAATATATCACTCTCTTTATATTTCTATATAATTTTTAAATTCTACTCTTTAATTCTTTTAACTTAGCAAGTAATTCCTTATATTCCTTATCTAACTCTTCTACCTTATCCTTTTTAGAGGGCATTGATAATCTTCCTATTACTTCTGTAATTCTATTTTGCAATATAAAAATTTGATTTTTAATATCCTTTTTAGAATCATTTTTGGCTTGCTTTTTACTAGCTAGGTATTCCTTGTAGTTTCCTCTAAACATATTGATTTTATAATTTTCTATAGTCATTATAGTATCAGCAAGAGCTTCTATGAACCTTCTATCATGGGATACAAATAATATGGTTCCCTTATAGTCTTTAAGGACTTTTTCTACTACTTCTAAGGAATTTATATCAATGTAGTTTGTAGGTTCGTCTAGGATAAGAAGATTTATATCTTTTAGTAACATTTTCGCAAAGGATACCTTAACCTTCTCTCCCCCACTTAAGACCCTTACCTTTTTATAAATATCTTCCCTTTTTATTAGCAATCCAGCTAGTAGTATTCTAGCAAAGGTTTCATCATAAATGCTTTCTTCCATTACATTCTCTATTATGGTTAGGTCTTCATTTAGAATGCTCATATCTTGACTGAAGTATCCTATTTTTGCACCCTTGGCAACTTTTATGAATTTATCGTCATTTTCATTCATTATCATTTTTATTAGGGTACTTTTTCCACAGCCATTAGGACCAAGAAGAGCCACTTTTGAATTATTAAATATGCTAAATTCAGCATTATTAAATATAACTTTTTTACCAAAGCTTTTACTTATATTTTTTCCTTCCATAACTATCTTGCTATGAAGTTTGCTTGATTCTTTTATATCTAAAGTAATTATTTCCTCTTCCCTTGGTTTTTCTTTAACCTCTAAGTGTTCTATTCTTTTTTCAAGAGCCCTTGCTGCCNTATCAAGATTTGCCTTCGCCTTTTGATTCCCCATTTTATGAAGCCTAGCCTCCGAATTTCCCATTCTTTTAGGAGTTTTCTTCATGCTTTTTACTTTTTGCTTAGTATCAATAATTATATTTTGAAGCCTCTTTTTCTCTTTTACATATTCCTCATATTCAAACTGTGCTCTTTCTTTTTCCTTAGCTTTTTGCTCAATATAATCACTGTAATTGCCCTTATATATTTTTATTTTTCCATCTTCTAATTCTATAATTTTATTACATAGCTTATCTAAGAAGCTTCTATCATGGGATATAAGAACTAATGCACCCTTGTATTCCTGAAAGCTTCTTTCTAAAAGCTCAATACCCTCTATATCTATATTGCTTGTTGGTTCGTCTGCAAATACTAAGGGACTATTTTCACTTAATGCTTGTGCAAGCTTAAATCTAGTTTTTTCTCCCCCACTCATATTGTCAGTCCAGGTATGACTTATATTAAACTTAGATGCCATTTCATCACTTATTCTTAAGTTTTCTGGTCCTTCTAATTGAGATATATAAGAATAATTACCGTATATCTTTATATATCCTTCATCTGGTTCTAACCTTTTGCAAAGAATATTGATTAATGTGGTCTTACCAACTCCATTTACTCCTACAATTCCTATTCTATCTTCTGAATAGATTTTTAAGTTTTCTATATCTAATATTTGCCTATCAGCAAAACTTTTCTTAATATTATTTCCTTCAATTAATAACAAAAAATCCCCTCCTTGTAACTTTGGAGAGGATAGTATTCTAACCATATGTCAATTTCAATATGCCTAACAAAACCCTTTTTATGCATAAAAATATTATGTATAATAAGAATTAAAGAAATAGCCAAATGACATAATTTACGACAAACTATCTACAGTTACAAAAATACTATCCACTTCCAAATTAAATAAAAGACGCAACAATAAAGCCCTTCTTAAGACCTTATTAAAAGTTCAATTTTACATAATTATTAGTAGTGGATTACATTNTCATTTCTGCAAATACCTTGCCCTTTCTTTAAATTTTATTATTATAATCAATTNTATTATATGAATAACTGCTACTACTGTCAATATATATGAGGGATTTATCANATACTATGCTATGCATTAATAAAAATAAAAAGGGGTGAAACAAATGTCTGAAATTATAACAAGGGTAGATAAATTTGATANAGAGATGGGNCCTATAGAAAAAATGGAAGCCCATTATAAAGGGACTCTTCACAGGGCATTTTCCATACTAGTTTTTAATTCTAAAAATGAATTACTATTACAAAAAAGAGCATTAAGTAAATATCATTCTCCTGGACTTTGGACAAATACCTGCTGCAGCCATCCAAGGTTTGGTGAAAAGCTTGAAGATGCAATTTATAGAAGGCTTAAGGAGGAAATGGGTTTTACTTGTAAGCTTAAAGAAGCCTTCAGTTTTACTTATAAAGTTCAATTTGATGATGGCCTTTTTGAACATGAATTTGATCATGTCTTTATTGGAAGATATGATGGTGATCTTNTTCCAAATAAAGATGAGGTTGATGATTATAAATGGGTTAATCTTAAAGAACTAAAAAAAGATATACAAAAGAATCCTGAAGCTTATACTTATTGGTTTAAAGTTTTATTTGATAAGGCAGAGGATATTTTACAAGAAAATTATACTTAAATTAAAACAGAGCTGTGGCATTAATNTAACTTNTGCCACAGCTCTTTTATATAATTGACTATCCTTCCTTATACACAGCTGCTCCTTCTAAATCAATGTCTAATTCCTTAAGAAGCCAATTATTCTTTAATGAATTTAATTGATTTTTTAGCTCATGTATAAAGTCCTTATTTTTTTCATCTATAATAGTTATAATAGTAGGTCCTGCTCCACTTATAAATGTTCCAAAACTATTATATTTATTGCAAATATCCTTTATCTTATCAAAATCAGGTATTAGTTTACTTCTATAATTTTGATGTAACTTATCTTCTACCCCATACTTTAGCAATTCAAATTTCCCATTAGAAAAGGCTGACAATAGTAAGGAAACCCTGCTTACATTGAAAACTCCATCCTTAAATGATATTTCCTTTGGTAAGACTTCCCTTGCTTCTTTTGTAGATAAGGTAAAGTCAGGAATCAAGGCAATAAACTTAATCCCCTTAGCTACATTAATATTGTTATGGAAGACTTCATCTCCTTCTGCTATTGATGTTACCAAGCCTCCCAATAAGGCTGGTGCAACATTGTCAGGATGTCCCTCTATNTCAGTAGCAATCCTTAATAATTCGTCCTTTGATAAGGGGCTTCCTGCTAATTCATTTGCACCTAATATACCAGCTACAATACATGCAGCACTACTTCCTAATCCCCTCGAAACAGGGATGTTAGTTTCCATAGTGATTCTAATTCCACCTATCTCATGACCTATTTCAGCAAGTGTTCTCTTCATAGATGTATAAACTAAATTATCTTCACCCTTAAACCTATCATCACAGCCCATAATTTCTAAACCCTTAGGAATTTCTTCAAAGGTAAAGGTATTATATAGACTTAAAGCAAGCCCTATTGAATCAAANCCTGGCCCTATGTTTGCACTAGTTGCTGGCACCTTTATTTTAATCACGAGCTTCACCTACTTTTAAAAAGCCTTCTACCATTTTTCTCATATCTTCCTTATCACAATTACTATTGTGGANTACTTTTTTATCTTGAAGATTTTTTATAGGCTTAGGAATAACTGTATTAGTCTTTTCAGATAAAATATCTATAACTTCAAATTCATCCATACCATTTATATCAATTCCAAGTGCTGAAGCTACTGATGATGAGAATTTATATGGACTTGCAGTAGATACAATAACTGTTTTTATATCTTCTTTATGCTCTCTCTTATATTTCTCACTTACATTAAAGGCTACAGCTGTATGGGTATCTAATAGATAATTAAAATCCTTATATACATCTTTTATAGTATCTGCTACTTCAGCTTCACTAGAATAGCCAGCATAAAATTCCTTTAATATATCCTTGTCTATGCTATAAAAGCCCTTCTTTGACAGCTGTTCCATACATGAAGGGGTTAATTCTTCCTTACTTTCATCTAAGTGATATAAAAGTCTTTCAAGGTTACTTGAAATTAATATATCCATAGATGGTGAAGTTGTTAAGATAAGATCTCTTCTTTTATCGTACCTTCCTGTATCAAAGAAATCTGTTAATACCTTATTTTCATTTGAAGCACATATTAGCTTATTTACTGGCAGCCCCATTTTCTTTGCATAATATGCAGCAAGGATATTTCCAAAATTACCTGTAGGTACTGCAAAATTTACCTTGTCTCCTATTTGAAGTTGATTATCTTTAACCAGTAAGAAATAGCTATAGAAATAATATACTACTTGAGGAATCAGTCTTCCAATATTTATTGAATTAGCTGAAGATAGTATATAATTATTTTTTCTTAAAGCTTCTACAAAATCTTTATCATTAAAAAGCTTTTTCACACCGCTTTGTGCATCATCAAAGTTTCCATTTATTCCAACTACACAGGTATTGGCTCCTTCCTGAGTTCTCATTTGAAGCTTTTGAATTTTACTTACTCCATCTTCTGGGAAGAATACTACAATTTTAATACCCTCTACATTGGCAAAGCCTTCTAGAGCAGCCTTTCCTGTATCACCTGAAGTAGCTGTAAGNATAACTACTTCTTTNTTTTCTCCATTTATTTTTAAGGAGTGTTTTAATAGGTGCGGCAATATAGATAGAGCCATATCCTTAAAGGCTAATGTAGGCCCATGGTATAACTCAAGACAATAATCTTCACCAACCTTTACTAATGGTGCTATAAGATCCGTATCAAATTTATCATCATAAGCCCTTTCAATACATGCCCTAAGATCCTTTTCCTCAAAATCTGTAAAGAACTTGCTCATAATTTCAAAGGCAAGATCCTGATAATTTAATTTTCTTAGTTCCTCCAAGGATACCTGTGGAATATTGACAGGGACGAAAAGGCCTCCATCCCTTGATATTCCCTGAATAATTGCCTCACTAGGTCCTACTGATATTTCTTTATTTCTAGTACTAATATATCTCATTTAATTCTCCCCCTTAAAGAAGTATTCTTGCTAGGAAATAGTCCTTTTTATCTATTTCAAATGAGGAAATAAGCTTGTTTATTTTAGATATTTCAATTTCCTCTGTTATAATTGCTGTTGTACTGCCTTCACTTAACACCTTGGAAGAAATATCCCTTAAAGCACTTGCAATATCTTCATTTGAAGCAGAAATTCTTAAATAATAACTACCCTTTATCTTATCATTATTATTTTTTAACTTATTTTGACCTAATGGATTTCCCTTTCTATAGCTAGCTAAAATAACATCTAATACATCACTTAAAACTGCATTTGCTGTAACTAACTTACCTGCCCCTGCTCCGTAAAATTTTAGTTCTCCAACATTATTTCCCTTAAAAGCAACAGAATTAAATGCCATGTTTACATTAGCAAAGTAATTATTATTTTTAACTATAACGGGCTGTACTACTGCAGTAAATCCATCTTCATAAGCCCTTGCTTCTCCAATTAGTTTTACAGTTGAATCCATATTCTTTATATGGTTTATATCAAAGGATGTAATTGAGCTTATGCCATTAAGAATTATATCTTCTTCAGTAACCCTTCCTTGCAAGGATAAAGTCGCTAATATTCTAAGCTTTCTTAAGGTATCATGTCCTTCTACATCAGCTGTTGGATCTGCCTCAGCATATCCTAATTCTTGGGCAATCTTTAATACTTCATCATAGTCCTTACCTTCATCTATCATTCTTGTTAAAATATAGTTACATGTTCCATTAAGAATACCTTGCACTTCTGATATTTCATTGAAAGCTAGCTGTTCTTTTAATGGCTTAATTACTGGTATTCCTCCACCAACACTTGCCTCATATAAAAAGGCAAGATTCTTTTCGCTAGCCAAGGCGGATAGTTCTTCAAAATACTTAGATACTACTGCCTTATTTGCTGTAACTACATTTTTTCCTGAATTTAATGCTTCAGTAATATATTCATAACTACGCCCCAAATCTCCAGTTACTTCAATTATTATGCTTATTTCTTTATCATTTAAAATTTCATTAAAGTCATTAGTTAGTATGCCTTCATCTAATTTAACTTCTCTTTCCTTATTTAAATTCTTTACAAGGATCTTTTTGATATTAATTTCCTGCCCAATTATTCTTTTTAATTCATCTTTTCTATTATTTAATATTTCAACTATTCCTGTTCCGACAGTTCCAAGCCCNAATAAACCTATATTTATCATAATTCCCCCTCCTATTTAAGCTTTGATGCTACAAGTTCAGCTATTTGAACTGCATTAGTAGCTGCGCCTTTTCTTATATTATCTGCAACAACCCAAATATTAAGGCCATTTTCCAAGCTAAAATCTCTTCTGATTCTACCTACGAAAACTTCATCATGTCCTTCTGCATCTATTGGCATGGGATATAGATTATTTTTAATATCATCCTTTACTACAATTCCTGGGAATCCCCTAAGTGCATCATATACCTCTTCTAATTCAAAGCTTTTTTCAAATTCAATATTTATAGAGATACTATGAGCATATTTAACAGGAACCCTTACTGTAGTTGCCGTTACTCTAATATTTTCATCCTGAAGAATCTTCTTAGTTTCATCAATCATCTTGATCTCTTCTTTTGTATAACCGTTATCTAAAAAGCTATCTATATGTGGAAGTGTATTAAATTGAATTTGATAAGGATAAAATTCTCCACTTCCTTCTTCTAAATCTTGAAGTCCCTTTATTCCTGATCCTGATACTGATTGATAAGTTGAATATATAACTCTTTTTATCTTAAACCTATCATGCAGAGGCTTCAAAGAAATAACTGATTGAATAGTAGAACAGTTTGGATTAGCAATAATGCCCTTGTTCCAATCTATATCCTCTGGATTTACTTCTGGAATTACCAGAGGTACTTCCTTATCCATTCTAAAGACACTACTATTATCAACAACCTTAATTCCCTTTTCTACAGCTATAGGAGCATATTTTTCACTAACAGAACCTCCTGCTGCAAATAAGGCTATATCAATATTTTTATCAAAGGAATCTTCTTTTAATTCTTCAACAATATATTCAACATCCTTAAAATATACCTTGCTGCCAGCAGACCTTTTTGATGATAGAAAATATATATTATTTATTGGAAAATTTCTTTCTTCTAATACCTTTAGAATTGTTCCCCCTACCAATCCTGTTGCTCCAACAACTGCAATATTAAATTTCTTCATATTAATTTCCTCCTAACGTATATTTTTTATTAGCTTTAGTTGTTAGTTAAAGGCCTTATAAATAGACTCTATAGCTTTTTCAAAATCATTATTTTCTACACCAATAATTATATTTAATTCACTAGATCCCTGAATTATCATCCTTGTATTAATTTCAGCCTTTCCTAGAGCTGTAAATATCTTAGCTGAAGTTCCCTTGGTTCTAATCATTCCTCTTCCTACTACAGCTATTAAAGCCATGTCTGAATAAGTTTCTATATTATCAGGGTTACATAAGATACGAATCTCCTCTACTACCTTTTTTAATTTAGAACTTATTTCAGCAGTTGGAACTACAATAGAAATTGAATCTATGCTGGAAGGCATATGCTCAATTGATATATCATTTGTTTCAAATACTGATATTATCTTTCTAAAAAAGTCCCTTTCTATAGTCATTAATGTTTTTTCAACAGATATTACAGTAAAATTCTTTTTACCTGATATTCCAGTAATTCCTCTAGAGTTCACTGGTGTTGAATCATCAACTATCATGGTTCCCTTATCCCCTGGTCTATTGGTATTCTTTATATTTATTGGAATACCATATTTTCTAACTGGGAAAATGGCTTCTTCATGAAGTACAGATGCACCCATATAGGATAATTCCCTAAGTTCCTTATATGTGACAAGTTCCATAGGCTTAGGATTCTTTACAATATTAGGATCTGCCACCAAAAATCCTGAAACATCAGTCCAATTTTCATAAATATCAGCCTTTACGCCATTAGCAATAATTGAACCGGTAATATCTGAGCCTCCCCTTGAAAAAGTCACTATTTCATTCTTTTCATTGGAACCATAAAAGCCTGGAATAACTGCATGGGATGCAGCCTTTAGACGTTCTCTAACTCTTTTTTCAGTATGAGCTTCATTGAAAGTTCCATCTTGGTTAAAGACTATTATTTCTTTTGCATCAATAAACTCATACCCTAAATAATTTGCAAGAATAACTCCATTTAGGTATTCTCCCCTACTAGCTGTATAATCCCTAGATGCTCCATCTCTTATATTGTTTTTAATTTCATTTAAGGATCCTTGGATGTCTATTTCTAGATTTAATTCCTTGCAGATCTCTACATATCTATCATTTATAATTTTAAATACTTCATCAAAGTTAAGACCATGTGAAGCAAGCTGATAGCACATGTATAAGAGATCCGTTACCTTATGATCCTTGCTATTTCTCTTTCCAGGAGCAGATGGAACAATAAATCTTCTCCTCTTATCTTCTGTTACTATTTCTTTTACCTTTTTAAATTGCTCCCCATTTGCTAAGGAGCTTCCCCCAAATTTTACAACAATAATGTTACTCATCTTAGCCCTCTTTTCTGATTATTACTTATTTTCTGATAATTATTATTTTGTATAAAAAAACACCCATCCTAAAAAGGACGAGTGTATTATCTCGTTTCCACCTATAATAAGTAAAACGGCATTAACGCTTGCCAACGCAAATTCCTACTAAATTTCAGAACTGAGCTCCTGGGTGGTTTTCAATGCATTGTATCTAAGAAGTCTTTCAGCCGATGAACTTCTCTCTCTGTTGACCTTAATGAATTTACTCGTCCCAATCACAGCTTTTTAATTATTCTACAATTTGTTTATATTTATGTCAAGAGGAAAATAAATGTTTTTTATTTACCTTTTCTTTTAGCCAATTCATATAATGTATATACTGGAGCACCTGTTCCACCTTTTATAGTTAAATCAGTTTTCTTATCTGCCCAAGCTGTTCCAGCTATATCTAAATGTAACCAAGGCTTATCTTGAACAAACTCACCTATAAATAATCCTGCTGTTATAGTACCAGCATTTCTTCCTGGACTATTATTCAAATCAGCAATTTCTGATTTTACCATTTCCTTNTATTCTTCAAAGGCTGGTAACTGCCAGAACTTTTCTCCTGTATAATTAGAAACTTCCTTAAGTTCCTTATAGAAGCTATCATTATTTGTTACAACTGCTGTTGTAGTATCACCAAGGGCTACTAAAGCTGCACCTGTTAGCGTTGCTATATCAATAACTTCACTAGCATTTTCTTTTTCTATAATGTAATTAACTGCATCTACTAAAGTTAGTCTTCCTTCAGCATCTGTATTTCTTATTTCTATAGTTTTTCCTGCCATGCTTCCTATTATTTCACCAGGCTTATATGCTGCCCCAGATATCATATTTTCACAAGCTGCAACTACAGCAATAACATTAACCTTTAACTTTCTTCCTGCAATAATTGACATTGCTCCTATAACTGATGCTGCTCCACCCATATCTGATTTCATATCAACCATTCCTGTAGTTGGTTTAAGTGAATATCCACCAGAATCATAAGTTAAGCCCTTTCCTACAAGACCTAAGATTTCTCCCTTTTCTTCTGGATTTCCAAAGTATCTCATAACTATAAGCTTAGGCTCTTTTTCGGAAGCCTTAGCTACGCTATAGAAGGCCTCCATTTTTAATTCTTTAATTTTTTCTACGCCATGTACTTCTACTTCAAAGCCATGTTCTTTTCCAGCCTCAACTGCTTTTTCTGCTAAAGTTTCTGGATAAATAACATTTGCAGGTTCATTAACTAGGTCTCTAGCTAATACTATTCCCTTACCAATTGAATTTCCTTCTTCAATAGCTTCAAGAAGTTCTGGAGTTGCTTCTTTTAATCCATGCACTCCTATTGAAGCCATAATCTCATTTTCCTTTTCTTTATCTGTTTTATACTTATTGAAAGTGTAGCCAGCTAAATGAGCAGCTATTGTAACATTTTTAGCTATTTCTTCAAGATTTAATTTATTAGTAATTGGAAGCCTTANGAAAACTGCTTTAGCTTTTAGTTCTTTTGCTTTTCTTATAGCCTTAGCTGTTCCCTTTCTAATTTTATCAAGATTTAATTCTTCTTCCTTTCCTAATCCTACTAATACAACAGTTTGGAAAGTTCCATTCATCCCCATTGTAAAGGTATATAGCTCACCATTTTTTCCGCTAAACAAATTTCTACTTTGTGCATAAGCTACATTTTTATTTAATTCTTCCTTAGGTAAAGTAAGCTTGTTTTCAAGTAAATATATCACTCTTACTTCCACTTCAGAACAGTTTAAACTTCTATATGATACTTTCATTTTGTCACCTCTATTAAATATAATCTTTTCCTAATAATATCATTGTTGATAAATATATTCAACTAATAAGGATTATTGGCAATATAAGNAAATAATTTTTTATTTTTGTATAAATTTCTTATTTATGTAAATAATATAAATATACCTGTGTAAGCAGGTCCATCCCCCATTTATTTATACAAAAGCGCTAAGGCGCTTTTTTGTTTTCTTCATTAAGAATTACTAAAATAATTTTTATNATTATAATAAGTATATTATGTAATTTTCTTTTATTGGTGTATAATTTATATTAAATCGCAGTAAATAAATGGGAGGTTTTTTATATATGAAAAATAAAAAGTTAATAATAGTATCTACACTATTATTATCATTTATACTTATAATGACTGGATGTTCCGGCCTAGATAAANCTCAAAAAACTTTTGATTCTTATGCTGAAAAATGGGTACAAGCTGATTATAAAGGCATGTACGAAATGTTAACAAAGGATTCAAAAGAAACCATATCTGAAGAAGATTTNATTACAAGATACACTAATATATTTTCTGCTATAAATGCTAATAATTTAATAGTTGAAATTGATGGCGAAAAATCAAAAGAAGATGATGGATTAGTTATTCCATTTAAGGTAACTATGAATTCTATAGCTGGAGATATAACTCTTACAGATTATAAATTAACCTTAATTAAGGAAGATAAAGAGTACAAAATAAAGTGGGATGAAAGTTTAATTTTCCCTCAAATGATTAAGGATGATAAGATTTGGGTTAATACTATTCCTTCTAAAAGAGGAAGTATTTTAGACAAGGATGGTAACCCCTTAGCCCAGGATGGAATTCTTAATACAGTTGGCCTTTATCCGGCTGAATTTAACAAGTCTAATGTGGATGCGAAAATAACTGAAATTGCAGAGATTCTTGATATAAGCGAAGAAAATATAAAAACAAAACTTGATGAAAATAATAATCCTGAACACTTTGTTCCTATAGTTGATATATTGCCAGAGGACCCTAAGCTATCTAAACTAAGGGATAGGGGAGAAGAAGGAATTTTAATTAGGGAAAAAGAAGGCAGGGTTTATACTGGTGGTGAAGCCTTTGGTAGATTAATAGGCTATATAGGTAATATTACTGCAGAAGAACTAGAAGCTAATAAGGATAAGGGATATCATGATACAAGCCTTATTGGTAAAGCCGGTTTAGAACAAGTTTATGAAGAAAGCTTAAAGGGAAAGGATTTTGCAGAAATATATATAGAACGTGGAGATGAAAAGATAACTGTTGCATCTGCAGAAGGTGAAGATGGAAAAGATATTAAAACTTCCATTGATTCAGAACTTCAAAAGAAAATATATAATGAAATGAATGGTGAGAAAGGGGCAGCAACTGCTGTAAATCCTAAAACAGGTGAAGTTATAGCCATGGTAAGCTCCCCTTCCTTTGATTCTAATGTATTTACAACTTATGTAACTAAAGCTCAAAAGGCTAAGNGGGAAGAAATAGGCGATGCTGATGAAGTAAATAGATTTAATAAAATTTATTCTCCAGGGTCAACAATGAAGCTTCTAACTTCTGTAATTGGCTTAGAAAATAAGGTGATAGATCCTAATTCCGCTAGGGATATTCAAGGTTTATCTTGGCAGAAGGATAGCTCTTGGGGAGATTATAAAATAACTAGGGTAACAGACCCCGGAAAACCTGTTAATTTAAAAGATGCTGTCAACCATTCAGATAATATTTATTATGGACAAGTTGCCTTAGAATTAGGCAGCGAAAAATTTATAGAGGGAATTAAAAAATTTGGAATTAGCGAAGAACTACCTTTTGAATATCCTATGGAAAATTCTCAAATTTCTAATGATGGTACTTTAGATAATGAAATTTTATTAGCAGATACTGGGTATGGACAAGGAGAAATAATGATGACTCCTTTACATGTAGCCTTATCTTACAGCGCTTTAGCCAATGAGGGTAATATAATGAAACCAAGATTAGTAATAAGTGAAAATTCCGAGGCAGCAGTTTGGAAAGAAGAAGCTATATTAAAGGATAACTTGCCAGTATTAATAGATGCCTTTACTGCCTTAATTAATGATGCTGGTGCTACAATTCCGGATGGTGCTGTTCCTGGATTTAGAGTTGCAGGTAAAACAGGTACTGCAGAAATAAAACAATCTCAGGATGATGCTTCAGGAACTGAAAATGGATGGTTTGTTTCTGTTGATACAGATACATCAAAAATTTCCTTAGCCATGATTGTTGAAGATGTTAAGGAAAGGGGACATAGCCACTTTACTGTTCCTAAGGTTAGGAATGTTATGGAATACTACCTTAATAGATAGTTTTCACTTTTCAAGTTTCAGGTTTCAGTTGNTAAAAAATAAGAGACTCAGCCTTTGCTGAGTCTTTTACTTATCTAAATATTACTTTTCCATCTTCAAATCTATCTATTATTGCTAGGGATTCAACTCTTGCTCCCATGCCTTCAAGAACTTCTCTTCCTTCTTGGAATCCTTTTTCTATAACTATTCCTATTCCAACTAAGTTAGCGCCTGATTGTTTAACTAAATCCATCATTCCTTTAGCAGCACAGCCCTTAGCTAGGAAATCGTCTATTATTAGTACATTTTCACCTTCTTTAAGAAATGGCTTTCCAACTCTAACTTTATAAGTTTTTTTCTTTGTAAATGAATCTACTTCTGATTCATAAACTTCCTTATCTAAGTTTAAGCTTTCTGT
>JGI24710J26742_10001609_pt1 | contig 20640 bp, 19 predicted proteins | sample BioPla2DNA2_FD_26742 | JGI IMG/M metagenome (IMG submission 26742) | reverse complement strand
GATGGAATTAAGGTTTTAATAGGGAATAAAAAATTAATGGATAGCAGTTCGATTTCCATGGATGAATTAAGGGATAGATCAGATCAATTGGCAGGAGAAGGTAAAACACCAATGTATGTTTCCATGGATGGTAAATTGTCTGGTATTATTGCAGTAGCGGACATTGTGAAGAAAAGTAGTTTGAAAGCCATCAAAATACTTCAGGATATGGGAATCGAAGTAGCTATGATTACAGGGGATAATCAAAAAACTGCCCAGGCTATCGCTAAGCAAGTTGGAATTGATCGTGTGCTGGCTGAGGTACTTCCCCAGGATAAATCCAATGAAGTAAAAAAACTTCAAGCAGAAGGAAAAAAAGTTTGTATGGTTGGTGATGGAATTAATGATGCACCAGCACTGGCACAAGCAGATATCGGTATTGCCATAGGCTCTGGAACCGATGTGGCTATGGAATCAGCGGATATTGTTCTGATGCGAAGCGACTTATTGGACGTATCTACAGCAATTCGTTTAAGCAAAAGTACCATCCGTACCATAAAACAGAATTTATTCTGGGCTTTTGGTTATAATGTAGCGGGAATTCCTGTCGCAGCTGGTCTCCTTCATATTTTTGGTGGACCACTACTTAATCCAATGATTGCAGCAGCAGCCATGGCTTTTAGTTCCGTTTCAGTATTAACCAATGCCCTAAGATTACGGGGATTTAAAGTGAATCATTAAAGATAAGTTTAATATTAAATCAAATTTCATTTTTAATACGATCTTTGTTTATTTAGTTTTATAATTTGTAGCTAATTTATGGAAAAAGATTCCTATCTTATTGACTGTAGAATTGGAGATGTTATAATTGATAAAGTAGATGATATTTCCTTAATCGATAAATCTCAAAATTTGATAGTAAAATAGTATAATCAAAAGTAAATGGATAGGAAAGGGGTTTTTGTATGGAACCAAAAAAACTTTACAGATCGAATCGTAATAAAATGATTTGTGGTGTTTGTGCTGGTATTGGAGACTATATCAATCTAGATCCAACCGTAGTACGTTTGTTGTGGATTATATTTGGAGTGACCGGTTTTGGGATTTTGGCTTATATCCTAGCAGCAATCGTAATGCCGGTTAGTAATGACATATAAAGATGATAGTAAAAAGGTTCTATATTATTTGTAAGTTGTTAAGAAATCCAACAAATAGTATAGAACCTTTTATATATTTACATGGTATGCCGATCTATTATAAACTGGTAACTTTATCGATAATATCAATAATCTGTGCTGCTTCAAAGGGTTTTACTAAAAACTCCACTGCACCGTACTTAATTGCATCTACCATTTTGATTTTTTGCCCTGCTGCAGTTACCATAATGACCTTTGCGTTTTTATCATATTCCATGATAAGTCTTAGTGCCTCAAGGCCATCCATTTCTGGCATGGTAATATCCATAGTAGTAATATCTGGTTGAAGTTCTTTGTATTTATCTATACCGTCTTGTCCATTCACGGCTTCACCAATAACCTCATGCCCATTCTCTTCTAGAATGCTTCTCAGTATTTTACGTGATGTCTTTGAATCATCTACCATTAGAATTCTTGCCATACTAATTTCCCTCCTAATTAATCTGTAACTGATTATTTATGGAGACCAACAGGTCTGCATTTTTACCATTTATCACAATTGGAACAACATAAATTCCTCCATCAGCAGTTACTTTCTGATTTGTATAGAACAGGGGAGGAGTCATATCGATATGTATGTCATCCTGACTTAGTTTTGATGCAAATAATCCATTGGAACAATTGATGAATTCACAAACAGAGTCGAAAGCGTCTTCGTTCATTTCTGGAAAGCTTTCTTTTGCAAAGGGTTGTGCAATCTCTAATAGTTCTTGTCCAGCGGATGCGAAACCGACGAAGATATTCTGATCCCCAACCATCTGTTGTGAAGCTAAATGGGTGAATGCATATTCCTTAAGCTCATAAGCTTTTCCCAAAACAATATTATTGTTAATAAAACGAACGAGATTTCGAATTGCAAGACTAACCAGTTCACCTTGGATTGGTACGGATACATCAACAAAAACAGGTATTACTCTGTCGATGTCTCCAGACTTCAGTGCATCGATATCTGAGTCAGTGAAATGATTCTCTTCTTTATAGATTTCTAGATAATTTTCAATCTCAGAGATAGATAAGATATTATTCTCAGTTAGAGCTTGGATAAATTTCAAGTAGGAATTTCCTTGTTGGTTTAATAAATAGGTGACCTCTTCGTTTAATAAATAGCCCTTCTCGATGGCAATATCACCAAATCGCCGATCCATAGTTTTTTGTAATTCATTAATTTCGTCCGCTTGCTTTTGTGTCAGTAATTTTTCAGCAACTGCGATAAACCCCAATTTTAATCTAGAATCCAATTGTTGCTGAATTAATGTTTCATATTGTTCTTGAGAAATCTTGTTTTTACTTACTAAGAATCTACCAAAGTACTGCCCAAACATTGTTGTTTCCCCTTTCGTAATCAAAGTTTTTTCTCCAACTACTTCTTTGTTAATACGATAATCTAACATTAAGTAGTATTCCCAATACATGCTAAAACAGAATTTCTTTTCATATTTTTCCTATACTAATAATATACAACATATTTGTCAAAAAAAACAGCCTATATTTAAAAAATATGCAAAATTTTTAATTTTTTTCGACTCAAAAGTGGTAATCTATCATTAATTAATAAAAATAAGAAAATTTATTCATACCAGATGACTTTTATGCACTTCTATGTTAAAGTATTGTTTAAGTTTAAAGGTCATGAATTGGAGGTTAAAATGAAAACAGTTATTGAATTGATAAATGAAGAAGTAAAGAAAGCTTTTAAAGAAAAAGGTTATGATGAAAAGTATGGTGCAGTGACCCTATCGAATCGCCCAGACTTGTGCCAATATCAGTGTAATGGTGCTCTAGCTGCTGCAAAACAATATAAAATGCCACCAATCAAAATTGCGGAAGAAATAGTAGAAATCTTAAAAGAAAATTCGATATTTAAAAATATATCGGCAATCATGCCAGGATTTATCAATATGACTCTAAATGAGGAGTTCTTTGCAAACTACCTAAATCAGATGAGACTTGATGAGAGCTTTGGTTATGAAAAAGAAAAACATCCGCAAACCATTGTTATTGATTATGGTGGACCTAATATTGCTAAGCCCTTGCATGTGGGTCATATGCGTTCTGCAGTCATTGGAGAAAGTTTAAAACGAATTTTACGTTTTAGTGGACACAAGGTAATAGGAGATGCTCACCTTGGAGATTGGGGTACCCAGATGGGACTTGTAATCGCAGGTCTAAAGATGAGAAAGCCGGATTTGGTATATTTTGATGAAAACTATCAAGGAGAATATCCAAAAGAGGCTCCATTTACCCTTTCTGAGTTGGAAGAAATTTATCCAGCTGCCAGTGAGTTATCCAAAGAAAATCCCGAATTCAGAGAAGAAGCAAAGCATATCACCTATTTATTGCAAAATGGTCATCGGGGATATACTGCTATATGGATGCATATGCTTGATGTTTCCGTCAGTGATTTAAAGAGAATATACGAGATTTTAAATGTATCCTTTGATTTATGGAAGAAAGAAAGCGATGCGCAACCCTATATTGCGGATATGGTAAATTACTTAAAAGAGAATAATTATGCAAGAATCAGTGAAGGAGCCTTGGTGGTTGATGTAAAAGAAGAAACCGATACTAAGGAATATCCTCCTTGTATGATTTTAAAATCCGATGGCGCCACCCTCTATGATACAACAGATCTTGCTACAATTGTAGAAAGAATGAAATTGTTTGATCCCGATCGGATTATCTATATTACCGATAAGAGACAAGAACTTTATTTTGAAAGAATATTCCGTTGTGCTAGAAAGACAAAACTAGTTAAAGAAGATACCATCTTAAATTTCATTGGTTTTGGAACCATGAATGGCAAGGGGGGCAAACCATTTAAAACCAGAGATGGTGGGGTTATGCGCCTAGAAGTATTGATTAAAAATGTTACCGATGAGGTATACAATAAAATCATGGAAAACCGAAATATGGATGAAGATGAGGCAAGGGAGGTAGCAAGTAAAGTAGGTATTGCTGCTTTGAAATATGGTGATTTATCCAATCAGGTTTCCAAGGATTACATTTTTGATGTGGATCGTTTTACATCCTTTGAGGGGGATACAGGTCCATACATTCTTTATACTATTGTTCGAATCAAGTCAATTCTTGCAAAATACAATGAACTAAGAAAAGATGAAAAAATGGATCCAGTAATTAATCCAGCTACATCTCCTGTGGAAAATGACTTGATGCTGCAAATTACTAAATTTAATGAGGTTGTCAAAAGTGCTACGGAGGAAATGGCACCTCATAAGATCTGTCAGTTTATCTTTGATTTAGCCAATGCCTTCAATAGCTTTTATCATGAAACAAAGATTATTGCAGAGGAAGATGCTAATAAGCAGAATTCTTGGATTACTCTCATAACCCTAGTACTGGATATTTTACTATTATGTATTGACTTACTAGGCTTTGAGGCACCAGAACGGATGTAAGAAGAAGCTAGTTTGGATATAGAGAAACCAAAAATAATACGACAAATCTGAATGGTAAAATACAAGAGAAGAATTTGCGGGGCAAGCTAAGTAGGAAGAAGGATGCAGATGTATCGATTAGTATCAAAATTAGTGATATATAAAAACATGACTGAGGATGAGCTTCTCATACAATTGGCCCAGGTAATGAAAGAACTGGATCGTTTCAAAGAAGAAGGAGCCAAGGATTTTGAAAAGGATAATATAATAAGCAGGATTTATGATATTATTCATAAGCTTCTTGATCTTGCTACCAATTATGGTTTCAACAAAAACCTTTGGCACAATTACCTAGCCTATTTGTTGGCTACCAGTGAAAATCCTTTCAGTATCAGCTGTGAAAAGGTTGGGGCAAAAGAGGGAACCGTAAACCTATTTGCAAAAAATGATTTTTGGATCTTTAAAGAATTATTTGATTATGATTTTAGCCCCATAGAGAAAATGCTGGATATCAATTGTTTTTCCATTATAAGCAATTATAAATCCATAAAAAAAAGTGTTGGTAGATATAATAAGAGTGTTAGCGAAAAAGTTAGGATCTTAAGCGATTCCATAGAAAATGCCAAGGATGAAGAGGAAATCTTTCAGATAGTAACGGACTTTTATAAGAATTATGGTGTTGGAACCTTCGGATTAAATAAGGCATTTGGTATTTCGAAAGAAGAAGGAAAGCTAGAGATATTTCCCATCACCAATACTCAGGAAGTTAAGCTTGCGGATTTGGTTGGTTATGAAATCCAGAAAAAGAAGCTCATAGATAATACAAGAGCTTTCGTAGAGGGAAGAAAAGCCAATAACGTCTTGCTTTTTGGGGATAGTGGTACAGGAAAATCAACTGCAGTCAAAGCCATCCTAAATGAATATTATCAGGATGGACTTCGAATGATTGAAATCTATAAGCATCAATTTGAGGATTTGTCCGCAGTAATTGCCAAGATAAAAAATAGAAATTATAAGTTTGTTATTTTAATGGATGATTTGTCCTTTGAGGAATTTGAAATTGAATACAAATATTTAAAGGCAATCATCGAGGGTGGTTTAGANACCAAACCCGATAATGTTTTAATTTATGCCACATCGAACCGAAGGCATTTAATAAGAGAAACCTGGAACGATCGGTCTGATATGGAAAAAACAGAAGAAATTCACAGATTCGATACGGTTCAAGAAAAGTTATCTCTAGTAGCACGTTTTGGTATTACCATTAATTTTTCAGCTCCATCCAAGAAAGAATTTAATGAGATAGTAAAAGTTTTAGCTCAAAAACATGGAATAACTCATTTTTCAGAGGAAGAATTGATTCTGGAAGCCAATCGCTGGGAATTAGCTCATGGAGGAATGTCCGGTAGGACAGCCCAACAGTTTATCAATTATCTGGCAGGCCAATTGATGGATTGATAAAAATATCAAAAACTGAATTCTGCAATAAAAATACTTTTGTTTGTAATCGGAGGTGAAGGAATGCTTACATTAATAAAAAATGGATATGTCATTGATCCCTCATCGGGTCGAGAAGGCATCTTTGATATTCTAATCGAAGAAGACCGGATTATAAAAGTTGGTTCCAGTCTTATTTCTGAGGATGAGGAAAAGGAGAACATGAACCACGGGAAGCTAACCGTGATTGATGCAAAAGGAAAATATGTAATGCCAGGTTTTGTTGATTTGCACGTTCATCTTCGAGAACCGGGATTTGAGTATAAAGAGACCATAGAAACCGGTTCCTTGGCGGCAGCAGCAGGTGGTTTTACTACGATTTGCTCTATGCCAAATACCAATCCGGTTACAGACAGTTTTGCCACCATATCCGATCTTTTGGATCGAGCTAAGAAAGTAGGTCTAGTGAATATACTTCCCATCGGATCCATTACAGTTGGACAGGCTGGAAAAGAACTTGCGGATATCCTTGGAATGAAGAAAGCAGGGGCGGTGGCCCTGAGTGAAGATGGTAAGTCGGTTATGGATCCCTCCTTGTATATGGAAGCAATGAAACTAGCAGTGGAACAAGACCTTCCTATCTTTGCCCACTGTGAAGATAGCAGCCTAGTAAGAAATGGGGCTATGAATGAAGGAGCAAGGTCGCAGGAGCTGGGAATTCCTGGAATTGGAAATATTGTGGAAGACCTTATAGTGGCCAGAGATATCCTGCTAGCCAAGGAAACCGGTGCTAAGCTCCATATTTGTCATTGCTCTACCAAAGATAGTGTGAAATTTATTGCTATGGCCAAGAAGGAGGGTCTCTCAGTCACAGGGGAAGTTTGTCCCCATCATTTTACCTTGACAGATGCTGATATTCCATCCAAAGAATCCAATTATAAGATGAATCCACCTTTGAGAAGTGAAGAAGATTTGATTGCTTTAAAAGAAGCCCTAAGAGATGGGGTTATCGATGTCATAGCTACGGATCATGCCCCTCACTCAGAAGAAGAAAAGTCGAAATCCTTTTTAGAGGCTCCCTTTGGGATTGTGGGATTAGAAACTGCCTTTGCCTTAACCAATACAGAATTAGTGAAAGAAGGGTATTTAACAGCCAGACAAATGGTTGAAAAGATGAGTCTGAATCCTGCTAGAATTCTAGGAATTGACCGAGGATCCATTGGAGAGGGCAAGGTTGCGGATATCGTAATTGCCGATCCCAAGGCAGAATATCAGATTGATAAGAATAGCTTCCGTTCGAAGGGAAAGAATACTCCCTTTCATGGAAGAAAGGTTTTTGGCCGGGTTGAATATACTTTTGTTAATGGAAGAGTAGTGTATCAATACCAGTGCAATAAAGGGAAGCACCAATAATCAAATATGCTTGTACAATTAGGTCAAGCGGCACTATTAGAAAATACTTGTATGATTGGATTGTGCTTGCGTTATTGAATAAAACTTGTACGATTGGATTGTGCTTGCGTTATTGAATAAAACTTGTACGATTGGATTGTGCTTGCGTTATTGATAGTACTTGCATTATTGAATAAAACTTGTACGATTGGATTGTGTTTGCGTTATTGATAGTACTTGCGTTTAATGAATAATACATGCCCTATAGGATTTTTCTTACGTTATTAAATAATACTTGCGCTATTGGGTAATGCAGAAATATTGGATCATGTTTGCACTATTGGATCATAGTGACATTATTGAATCATGAGATACATAAAGTCATAAAAATAGATGCAAAATAGATTATAAAATATATGGAGGGATAGGGATGATTGATAGGTTAATCAGTAAAATTGAGTCACTGGAATCTCCAATTGTTGTTGGATTGGATCCAATGTTGGAATATGTTCCAGAGCATATCTTAGAACAGTCATACCAAGAAAAAGGGGAAACCCTAGAAGGAGCCGCAGAAGCAATTTGGCAATATAACAAAGGGATTATTGATGCTACATACGATTTGATTCCAGCAGTAAAACCACAAGTGGCTATGTATGAGCAATTTGGTATCGAGGGTTTGAAGGTGTTTAAACAAACCGTAGATTATGCCAAAGAAAAAGGATTGATTGTAATCGGGGATATTAAACGTGGAGATATCGGTTCTACTTCAGCAGCATATGCCACTGGTCATTTAGGTAAGGTGACTATCGCAGGAAAGACTTACCGTGGCTTTGATGAAGATTTTATTACGGTAAATCCCTATCTTGGCTCCGATGGAATACTTCCCTTTATTAAGGTATGTCAAGAAGAGTCTAAGGGCTTATTTATCCTTGTGAAAACCTCCAATCCTTCCAGTAATGAATTTCAGGATCAGTTGATAGAGAGAAAACCCCTTTATGAACTGGTGGGAAAGAAAGTTGCTGAGTGGGGCGAAAGACACATGGGAGCCAGCTATAGTCAGATTGGTGCTGTTGTAGGAGCTACCTATCCTGAGATTGGCAAGACCTTAAGATCACTAATGCCAAAAACATACTTTTTGGTACCTGGATATGGTGCCCAGGGAGGGAAAGCAGAGGATCTGGTTCATTACTTTAATAAGGATGGGCTGGGGGCTATTGTGAATTCTTCCAGAGGCATTATTGCTGCCTATAAGCAAAAGGGATATGAAACATTCGGTTCGAAAAATTACGCAGATGCTTCAAGGCAAGCTGTAATCAATATGAAAGAAGATATTAAGAATGCCTTAGGGAGTCTATAGATAAGAACNGTATGTTTACTATGGATTTAATTTAAGTTCATAAAAAAAGCTGTCAGAAACATATTTTTAGGAATGTACTTCCTAAATCATAAGTTTTCTGACAGCTTTTTAGATATTCGTATTCCTTAGTTAGCTTAGTTATCTTAAAATGTTTTTTGTCCAAATTATTTTAGCCTATATTTGTTTAAAGGGTCTCTGGTTCAGGGTAATCTACACCAAAGGTATCGACAGTAACTGTCTTCATAATTTGGTCTTCCAGAGGTGCATCACTATAATCGGTCTTTACATTGGCGATTTTATTCACTACTTCCATGCCTTCCCTTATTTTCCCGAAGGCAGCATAGGAACCATCCAAATGTGGGGAATCCTTATGCATAATAAAGAATTGGGAACCTGCAGAATCTGGTCTTTGGGATCTAGCCATAGAAATTACACCTGCAGTGTGCTTTAAGTTGTTTTCAAAATTGTTATAAGTAAATTCGCCCTTTATCGAATAACCGGGGCCTCCCATACCAGTTCCCTCTGGATCGCCACCCTGAATCATAAAACCACGAATTACCCGATGGAATTTAAGTCCATTGTAGAATCCCTTCTTCACAAGTGAAATAAAATTATTAACCGTATTTGGTGCAGTATCAGGATATAATTCTAATTTCATGATATCACCATTTTGCATTTCAATAGTAACTAAAGGGTTTACATTTGCCATTTTGACATCCTCTCTAACTGTGAAATTTTCGAATGCAGTTATACAAAAATATTTGTAAAAGTTTCGTTGGTAAATATAACATAGTTAAANTTTCCTGTCAAGGGAATAGAATTTTAGTAAAATAATTTCGCTTGTAGAAGAGTTTGGCTTCATATATTTCATCTTCGAGTGCTTTCTATCATTATTATTAATTAAAATCTTGTATTTTATTTTTAAGTTTTATATAATGTAAGACAATAAAGCTTTGGATGTAATTAATTGGTTGGACTGGCTTATTATGTGAAACATATTTTACATATAGGAGGAAGTAATATGAGCAGTGTATATACATTCGGTGTTCGAACGGGACAAGCTTCGGCGATGATTGATATTACAAGTAAGGTACAAGATATCATTGAGGACAGTGGTGTTAAGAATGGAATTTGTATCGTTTTTATTCCTCATACTACGGCAGCAGTAACCATAAATGAAAATGCAGATCCGGATGTGGTAAGGGATTTCTTGATGGAAATGAATAAAATCGTTCCTTTTTCGGATGGATACCGACATATGGAAGGGAATTCCGCCGCTCATATTAAGTCCAGTATGATGGGGTTTTCTGAAACAATNATTATTGAGGATGGAAGATTACTTCTAGGTACCTGGCAAGGGATATATTTTACAGAATTTGACGGGCCTAGAATACGAAAGGTGCATGTAAAAATCATAGAAGGCTAGAGGAGATCGATCATGGTATTGGCAGAAAAACACAAAGTCGTTATTAAGCAAAATATTCAACTGGATGAAGATATCTATAGTATGTGGCTGGAGGATTCTTATGTTGCAAAGAATGCAAAGGCTGGACAATTTGTCTCTCTTTATTTAGAGGATGGTAGTAGTTTATTACCAAGACCCATTAGTATATGTGAGATTGATAAAGAATTAGGGAGAATTCGTCTGGTTTATCGGGTTGTAGGTAAAGGTACCTTGGCTTTTTCCACCCTAAAGGGGGGAGATGAAATTACTGTCATGGGACCTTTGGGCAATGGTTTTCACCTTGAAGGAAAAAACCCATTGTTAATCGGAGGAGGTATTGGAATTCCTCCTATGTTGGAACTAGCAAAACAGTTGGATGGTGAAAAAAAGATTGTACTAGGATATAGAGATTCTATTTTCATGTCCCAGGAGTTTGAACAATATGGTAAGGTCTACATATCTACAGAAGATGGAAGTGCAGGTACCAAAGGAAATGTAATCGATGCGATTTTTGACCATGACATAAGAACCGATATGATATATGCCTGTGGACCAACACCTATGCTTCGGGCGATTCAAGCATATGCAAAAGAAAAGGGAATGAAAGCACAATTATCCTTAGAGGAAAGAATGGCCTGTGGTATTGGAGCTTGTCTGGGTTGTGTATGTAAATCCACAGAGAGAGACCATCATACCAATGTGAATAATAAAAGGATTTGTAAGGATGGTCCCGTATTTTATGCAGATGAGGTGGAATTATGAATACAAATGTAAGAATTGCAGGTGTTGATTTTAAGAATCCAGTTACTACAGCCTCCGGAACCTTTGGCTCTGGTATGGAATATAGCGAATATGTGGATTTGTCCCGTTTAGGAGCAGTAACCACAAAGGGGGTATCCTCTGTCCCTTGGGCTGGAAATCCTACCCCTAGGGTAGCCGAAACCTATGGTGGTATGCTAAATGCTATCGGCCTACAAAATCCTGGGGTTGATGTTTTTATAGAACGAGACATCCCCTTTTTAAGAAAATATGATACGAAAATTATTGTAAATGTCGTGGGGAAAACCCTTAAGGAATATTGTGAAGTTGTAGAACGCTTGGCAGATTGTGATGTGGATTTGTTGGAAATCAATATTTCCTGTCCCAATGTCAAGGAAGGTGGGATTGCATTTGGACAAAATGCTCGTAGTGTGGAGGAGATTACTTCCCAGGTGAAAAGAATAGCAAAGCAACCCATTATTATGAAGTTAAGCCCCAATGTAACAGATATTACAGAGATGGCCAGGGCAGCGGAAAGTGGAGGGGCAGATGCTGTTTCCTTGATTAATACCTTGACTGGTATGAAGATAGATATTCATAAGAGGGCATTTTTACTGGCAAATAAAACAGGTGGATTATCGGGTCCTGCCATAAAACCCATTGCCCTGCGAATGGTTTATCAGGTAGCCAATAGCATTCAACTGCCGATCATTGGTATGGGAGGAATCCTTACGGCAGAAGATGCCTTGGAATTTATCATGGCTGGTGCCACCATGGTAGCCATTGGTACAGCGAATTTCATTAATCCTAGAGCAACCATAGAAGTGGTTGAAGGGATTGAAGATTATATGAGAAAACATAAGATTGATCATATCAGTCAACTGATTGCTTGTGTTAATTAAAGGAGGATGGCTATGGAACAGTATAAGAAAGAATTTATTGAGTTCATGGTAGATTGTGGAGTTTTAAAATTTGGTGATTTTACAACCAAGAGTGGAAGAAAAACACCATTTTTTATTAATACAGGATTCTATCGAACAGGATCACAATTGAGAAAATTAGGGGAATATTACGCCAGAGCAATTCAGGAACAATTTGGAATGGATTTTGATCTTCTCTTTGGGCCGGCATATAAGGGGATTCCCTTAAGTGTTACCACTACCATTGCAATCAGTGAATTGTATGATAAGGATGTTAAGTACTGCTCAAACCGTAAGGAAGTCAAGGACCATGGTGATCAGGGAATCTTACTAGGTTCACCGATTTCAGACAATGACAGAGTGATTATTATTGAAGATGTTACAACGGCCGGTACTTCCATAGGTGAAACAATGCCAATCATTAAAGCCCAGGGGAATGTTTCCGTCTTGGGTCTTGTGGTTTCTGTGGATCGGATGGAACGAGGCAAGACCAGTAAGAGTGCTCTAGCAGAGATCGAAGAAACATACGGGATGAAAACAACTGCCATTGTAACCATGGAGGAAGTAGTGGAACATTTGCATAATAAACCTTATAATGGGAAAATTGTTATTGACGATAGTCTAAAAGAAGCAATTGATGCATATTACCAGATTTATGGGGTAAGTAAATAATTCATATTCTAAAGGAGGGAGTTAGGATGATGGAGAAAATCTATAAAACCATGAAATCCGTTGGTGTTTGGAATCTTGTTATTGGCATTATGTTAATAGTAGCAGGTGCTTTGGCAGGAGCNTTTATGATCGTTAATGGAGCAAAGTTATTGAAAAAGAAATCAGATTTATTATTTTAAAACATTTTTATAATATTCCCGCTGTAAACATGAAAATTATGTTTTTTGTTTAGGGCGGGGGTATTTATTTGTTATATTTATAGAAATTCCTATAGTGCTTAGTGACCAAAAGTCTCTTTGCTAATACCTAGTTTGAGGTAGCCGAATTCTATAAATAAATGTTTTTCAATGTATGATTGGAGATAAGAATGAAAACACAAGATTTTTATTATGACTTACCGGAAGAATTAATTGCCCAGGATCCCTTGGAAGATCGGTCTGGATCTAGGCTTATGATATTAGATAAAAAGACAGGTGAAATCACCCATAATAGCTTTGTTGATATTAAGAAGTATTTGCGTAAGGGGGATTGTCTGGTTCTTAATAATACAAAAGTAATTCCAGCTCGATTGATTGGAGAAAAAATAAACAATCCTTCTAGTTCCAATGGGGAGACCCCCGGGGCAAAGATAGAACTTTTATTATTAAAAAGAAGAGAAAATAATATCTGGGAAACCTTGGTTAAACCAGGAAAAAAAGCAAAACCAGGTACGAAAATAGATTTTGGTGGTGGATTATTAACNGCCGAAGTGATTGATCTTGTGGATGAAGGCAATCGTTTGGTCAGGTTTTCTTATGAAGGAATTTTTGAAGAAATCTTGGATCGATTGGGGGAGATGCCANTACCACCTTATATTACTCATAAACTAAAAGATAAAAATCGTTATCAAACGGTTTATGCAAAATATGAGGGGTCTGCCGCTGCACCCACAGCAGGTCTGCACTTTACCAAGGAATTATTAAAAGAGATTGAAGATATGGGGGTAACCATTGCTAATGTAACTCTTCATGTTGGCTTAGGTACTTTTCGGCCGGTAAAAGTGGACAATATTCTAGAACATCATATGCATTCAGAATTTTATCAAGTAGATCCAGAAGAAGCAGAGAAAATCAATCAAACCAAAAAAAATGGTGGAAGGGTTATTTGTGTTGGAACAACCAGTTGTAGGACAGTAGAATCCGCTGCTGATGAAAATGGTATGGTTCGGGCAGGGAGCGAAGATACCTCGATATTTATCTATCCAGGTTATCAATTTAAAGTGATGGATGCTCTGATTACCAATTTCCATCTTCCAGAATCAACTTTGTTGATGTTAGTATCTGCTTTGGCAGGTCGAGAGAAGATTTTGGCGGCTTATGAAGAAGCTGTCAGGGAAGGCTATCGGTTTTTTAGTTTTGGAGATGCTATGTTCATTAAATAAAAGATTCGGTTCAAGGTAACATACAATGGGATAAGAGGANGAGTTGTCATGTTGGCTATTTTACTAATGATAGATGATCGAGAAAAAAGAGACAAGTTGGAGGAATTATATATAACCTATCATAAAGAGTTGTTCTTTGTAGCATTTCAAATTTTAAAGGACTATTATGATGCGGAAGATGTAATACAGACTGCCTTTGTAAAAATTATCAAACATTTGGACAAAATTAGTGAAATTAAGTGTAAGAAAACTAGAGCTTACTTAGTTATTATAGTAAGGAACCTTTCTTATGACCGTTATAATGAGAAAAAGAAAATAATTACCAAAGATTTTTCTGAAGAATTTGGTGAGGATGCTTATAAAGATACGGATATNTCTTTGGANCAATATGTNCTTAATCTGGAAAAGGGGAAAGAGTTGGCAGCAGCATTGAATAAAATCAACCCGTCATATGCCGATATATTAACCTTAAGATACTTTTACGAATTAAGTAATCCGGAAATCGGAGAGCTTATTAATCTTTCCAGTGATTTAGTCAGCGTACGTTTACACCGGGCAAAGGCAGCACTTAAAAAAATCTTATCAAAAGGTTGGGATTATAATGAAACATAACTCCNTTATGGATCAAAACCATAGCTTAGAATTAGAGAAAAATTTTCTTAAACACATAGGATATGAACATGGGAATCTTTTGTGTGATGAACTTGATCAAAAGGAAGCCGAATGGAGAGATTTAAAAACCCCTGAAAGTTTGGATCGTTGGTTTTACCAATTTCATAAGAAATACAAGAGAAGAATTCAAAGAAGGAAATTTACCTCTAGCTTTATCAAAAAAGCAGCCATTATTCTTCTTGCCTTTCTTGGGATTCAAGCCATGCTAATCACTACCGTAGAGGCTTATCGTTTTCGTTTCTTTGATACGATCATTAACTTCACCAGCAAGTTTACTCAAATCGATTTCGTCGAGAATGAGCCGGATGACATGGTGAATTTACCCAAGGACTGGGCAGGAAAATATTATCTTTCTTATATACCGGAAGGATATCAACTGGTGAATTCTGAATTTGAACATGGGAATGGATATTTGAAATATGAGAATGGCTTAGGAGAAGTCTTTCGTTTTTTTTGGATTTCAGGAGAGTCCACAACTTTACGAACCGATTCGGATGATAAAGATATGAAGAAAGTAATGATTCATGATGAAGAGGCTTTTCTGTTAAAAAAGGATAAGATGATAACCTTACATTGGATCTTAAATCAAGATATCCTTACACTGGAAGCAACAGGACTTAGGAATAATGAAATTATTAAAGTTGCTGAAAAAATAAAGCAATTAAAATAACAAATTTATGAAAAGAATGTAAGAAACATCCTCCGAAAACAGTTAATATAGTGAAAGGAGGATTTCTATGAAAAAAACACGTAGAATAATAGCATTATTTTTAGTTCTAATGGCCTTTACTTTAGCTCCAATGAAAGCAGAAGCCCAGGTTTTAATGCCAGACCCGGAAATCATTATCCAACCAATGTATACTAATATCAACAATTTCATAAGTAGTTTTGACATTGATGATGACGGAAGAGTTTATATTTACATTATTGTAAGTGCAAGGAATTGCGATAAAGTACGTATTACAGCCTATGTGGACAAATATATTGATGGGGTTTGGACTCAAATAGGTGTATGGTCCAGACTTGAAGAAGATACATTTTGTTCCTTAAGCGCCAGTCAATTCTTTGTTAGTAGTGACGAGCAATATCGATTACGTTCTTACGCTTATGTATACTCCGGTGGCAAATTGGTAGAATCCGATATGATGACCAGCCGAATAATCTCTACATAATATGAAGACGATAAGAAGTCTTGTGTAGAAAAAATTATTACAAATCAAGGATAATGAAGCATAATATGGGAGTAACTTATCATTAATGGGATGAAAGTTACTCCCATTTCTTTCACCGGGTCCAATTTATATCTTGACATAATAGAAACAGTCGATTAATATTAGGATAATATGAAAACAACGATGAAGGTGTTTTAGTAGTATGTATTTTCCCGCCAGAGAGAATGGGTCAGCGGCTGAGAGCCTATTCAGGGTTCAGATATGTTACGAAGTTCGGCACCGGAGTTGCCTTTAAGATATATGGATTAATTATTTTGAATTTATTCCATGTAAAAGAAAGGCCGGGTTAGTTCCGTTATAACTATTGAGAAGTTTATTATAGACGGAGAAGTCTATATTAGACTTGAAATTGGGTGGTACCACGATGCTTTCGTCCCTTGCGGATGGAAGCTTTTTTTGTATTATTTATTAAGAAAAGGAGGATTATTTTATGTTGGAAAATTTAGAACAACTGAAACTTAAATTCAATCATGAATTAAATTTAGTAGAGACGAGAGATGAATTAGAAAAAATCAGAGTTGCCTTCCTAGGTAAGAAGGGGCTTGTTACGGAGGAATTAAAGAACCTACGTAATCTGTCTGGAGAGGATAAGAAAACAGCTGGAATGCAGGTGAATAAGCTCAAGAATGAGATTGAGCAAGCCATTGTTTCGTACCAAACGGTTATTGAGGAGAAGGAATATCAAAAGGAAATTGAAAGTGCAGAGTGCTATGATTATTCCATTCCTTCCGAAAATGAAGCTGGTACCCTTCATCCGATTACGATTGTACAAAGACAGATTGAAGATATCTTTAAAACCATGGGCTTTATTATTGAAGATGGTCTTGAGGTTCAGACAGAATACAATAATTTTGAAGCAGTGAATATTCCTAAGAATCATCCGGCTAGGGATATGCAAGATACTTATTATCTGGAGAATGGTCAGATTTTGAAAACCCATACTTCTGCTGCCCAAAATACCATTATGAGAAAATATGGGGCACCAAAACCTGGTGAGCCTTTGAAGGTTTTATTCCCGGGCAGATGTTTTAGAAATGAGAACATTGATGCCAGTCATGAAAACACCTTCTTCCAGTTAGAGGGTATGATGATTGGGGATGACATCTCTATTTCCAACCTCATTTATTTTATGAAAGTACTCTTATCTGAGGTGTTCAAGAGGGATGTAAAAGTACGATTAAGACCGGGATTTTTCCCCTTTGTGGAGCCAGGCTTTGAATTGGATATTAACTGTGCCATCTGTGGTGGAGATGGCTGTCCTACCTGTAAGAATTCCGGATGGTTGGAGTTATTACCCTGTGGTATGATTCATCCCAATGTTCTTCGTATGGGAGGCATTGATCCTGAGCGATATACTGGNTTTGCTTTTGGTCTTGGTCTAACAAGACTGGCTATGATGAAGTATAACATTAAGGATATCCGCTTATTCAACAGTGGAAATTTAAAACAATTAAAGCAGTTTACGAATTAGGAGGGAAACCGATATGTTAATATCAATGAATTGGATATCAGAATTTACAGATCTTAAGGGTGTGGATTTGAAAGAATTAATCAATCGATTTACGTTATCCACCGCTGAGGTTGAAGATATATATGAAATGGGTAAGGATATAAAAGATGTTGTGGTAGGTAAGATCATTGAAATTAATGACCATCCTAACTCAAAAAAATTACATCTAGTGAAAGTAGATATTGGAACTGAAGTAGTGGATTGTGTTTGTGGAGCACCCAATGTATTTGTAGGTGCAGTGGTTCCCTTTGCAAAATTAGGAGGCCAGGTAGGCGATCTTCTGATTCAGGAGGTTAAGATTGCTGGTGAAACTAGCAAAGGCATGTGCTGTTCTGAAAAAGAATTGGGAATCAGCGAAGACAATTCTGGTTTGATGATTTTAGATGAAAATCTTCCTCTTGGTAAGGATATAAAAGAGATTTACCAGATAGAAGATACTATATTTGAAGTGGATAATAAGTCCCTAACCAACCGTCCGGATCTGTGGGGCCATTATGGTATTGCCAGAGAAATATCTGTTTTAACTGGTAGACCATTAAAACCCTTGTCCCTTATGGATACCAGTGTATATAAAGACTTAGATCCCATTGACCTAAAGGTAGAAGAAGATGAAAAGACCTTCCGCTACAGCTGTATTACCGTGAATCAGATTTCGGTAAAGAAATCCCCCGTGAATATGAGAATCCGTCTTACTTACTGTGGTATGAGACCGATTAACCTTCTAGCGGATTTAACCAACTACCTAATGCTTGAACTAGGGCAGCCCATGCATGCCTTTGACCATGGAAAAGTATCGAAAATTAGGGTTAAGACATTTTCGAAGCCGGTAAATTTCCTGACCTTGGATGGGGTAGAAAGAACCATCGATACCGACACCTTAATGATTTGTGATGAAAAAGAACCCGTTGCAATTGCAGGTATTATGGGAGGAGAGCTTTCAGAAATCACGGATGATACTACTTCCGTACTATTAGAATCTGCAAACTTTGATGGTACCTCCGTACGAAAATCAGCAGTACGTCTAGGAATGAGGACGGAAGCAAGTGCCAGATATGAAAAAGTTATCGATCCGGAGCTTACGACTCTTGCCATAGAACGTTTCTTAAAATTATTATTGGAAATTGATCCGGGGGCTAAGGTTACGTCATCTCTAACAGATTGTTATGTTAAAAAATATGAAACCATAATGATTCGTTTTGATAAGACCTATGTAGATAAATACACCGGAATTGATATTTCCTCCGATCAAATTGAAAACACTTTGACAGCTTTGGGCTTTGAGGTAAGAAGAGATGGAAATGATTTTGAGGTAAAGGTTCCTTCTTGGCGTGCAACCAAGGATGTTACCATTAAAGCAGACATCATTGAGGAAATCACCCGTATCTATGGTTATGATAATTTTGAAATTAAATCAACCATGAGTCTTCTAACACCAATACGCCATGATGTAAATCGTGAGGATGAATACCGGATTAAGCAACTTCTAGCTGAAAGATTTTCTTTGCATGAGGTTCATAGTTATATCTGGTATGAGAGTAAATTAAATAAAGAAATTGGAATTGTCACGGAACCGAATATCCGAATTATCAACTCGGTTACTGCAGAAAATGATACCATTCGATCCACTATGATTCCTAGCTTATTGGGCTTTGTCTATAAGAATGTTGATCATACTCCAGAAATGGGCATGTTCGAAATTGGTCGTGTGGTAGAAGGCCTAAAAGAAGATGGCTTATGTAACGAAAGAAAGAAATTGGCTATAGTTTTGGCAAGCAAGAAACTCAGTGAAAAAGAGGTTTATTTTAAAGTAAAAGATATAATTACTCAAGTAGTAAATACAGTAAAGAATATGAAGCCTACATTTTCACGAGATGATAAGCTGAAAAATTATAACTATATCCATCCAATTAATAATGCATCCATTTACTTAAAGGGTGAAAACTTAGGATATTTCTCGGTTTTAAATCCTAGAGTAAGAAATAAAATTGACAAGAAATTAAATGTAGTATATGCGGAAATCGATATTGAGAACCTTAATAAAGTAGTGGCAAAGGAGATTAGCTACCTTGAAGTATCAAAATATCCTGGAGTGACCATCGATTTAAGCTTACTTACCGATAAAGAAATGATTTATGATACCATAGCTGGCTATATCAAAGAATATACTTGTGAATACTTGAAGAGTTTCCGTCTTGTAGATATCTTTGAAGATGAAAAACTTCTTCCTGGTAAGAAAAGTGTAACCATACGTTTTGAATTCGTATCCATGGAACGAACCTTAGAAGGGCAAGAAATTCAATCCATGGTGGATGGATTGCTTGAACTACTAAAAGAAAAAGGAATCGAACTAAGATAGAATTAAAAACTGCTATAGAAGAAGGCCTAAAGTGTATTGAACCAAACTGGGCTCTATAGCAGTTTTTAAATATTTTTCTAAAAGCTATAGAAAACGGTTTCCCTATAGAAAATTTAATGAATAAAAGGATTCTTATCTGTATATCATCTTTTAGACCCCTTAGCATAAAGTGAATATTTTTATATGGGTGTCCTTATTACAAAAAAGTATAATATTAATAAAAGGGTGAAGTAGATGTTACAACATAAGGGAACGGTTACCATCGAAACAATTCGTTTGATTTTAAGAAAATTTGAACGTACCGATGCCAATGATATGTTTCATAATTGGGCAAGTGACCCGGAGGTTTGCAAATATTTATCTTGGGGGCCACATAAAGACATATCTGCATCGAAGAAACGAATCAAGTATATCTTACAGAGCTATAGCTATCCAGACACCTATCAATGGGCCATTGTTTTAAAAAACAGAAAGCATGTCATTGGATCCATTAGTGTTGAGATAAAAAACACCTTAGATTCCTCTTGTGAAATTGGATACTGTATCGGTAGAGAATTTTGGAATCAAGGGATTATGACGGAAGCACTCCGTGCGGTAATGCATTATCTATTTTATGAAATTGGTTACCAAAAGATAGTTGCAAAGCATGATCTGCTAAATCCAGCTTCTGGTCGGGTCATGCAAAAGGCAGGAATGAAATTTACCGAAATTATAGAGAAGGTTGGAATAAGACGAGACGGAAGTTCTTATGATTGCGCAGTTTATACCAAGTATAAGGATGAGGATTAAGGTTTAAGGTTTAAGTTCATCCTAAAGGCTATGAAACAATCCATGTAANCAATATTGAATCATGGACAAGCAAATACATAAATAATAAAAATGAGAAATCTATTCCAACC
>JGI24710J26742_10001608_pt1 | contig 20640 bp, 15 predicted proteins | sample BioPla2DNA2_FD_26742 | JGI IMG/M metagenome (IMG submission 26742) | reverse complement strand
GTTGCGGGTATTGGAAATGGGGCACGGTATGGTGTGCTACTAAAGGGTAGTGAAGTTATAAATGATTTCAGTCGCGCTGATACAATGATATTTGATAAAACNGGCACATTAACAGAGGGAAATCCAGCGGTAGCAGAGATAGAATACTATACAGAAAATGTGGATGAGGTATTAGGATATCTTGCAAGTATTGAACGGGAGTCCGATCATCCATTAGCAAAAGCAGTATTAAAGAAAATAGGTGATACAAGATTCACAGCTGTTGAAAATACTGAGGTTGTTAAGGGCGAGGGAATTGTAGCTAGGGTAAATGGACACAGACTAGCAGTAGGTAATGTCGCCCTGATGGAAAGAGAGAACGTATTAATAGATGGAAGGGCCAAAGAAGATATAAGAAGATTTGAGAGAAATGGCAACTCTCTAGTGCTAACATCTGTTGATGCTAAGCTTATGATCTTAATGGGTGTTCGTGATCAGATTAGGCCGGGTGTTAAGGATGACCTTCAGAGACTAAAAGCTTTAGGTGTAAAAAACCTTGTAATGCTATCTGGTGATAATCAGGGAACNGTAGATGTAGTAAGCCGTGAGCTGGGACTGACGGAAGCNTANGGTAACATGCTTCCTGAGGATAAATCCGCCTATCTTAAGAAGCTTAAGGAACAGGGTCAAATCGTAGNCTTTGTAGGNGACGGTGTTAATGATAGTCCTTCACTGGCTTTGGCAGATATAGGTATTGCCATGGGCAATGGAACGGATGTAGCCATAGAGACATCAGATGTAGTGTTAATGAACTCAGACTTTGGCAGGTTAGCTCATGCCCTTGGATTGACAAAAGCAATATCTAGAAACATGAAGCAGAACATTTTCATAGCTGTTGGAGTAGTATTAGTCCTTCTTGCCAGTGTCTTCTTCAGTAATTGGATGAATATGTCCATTGGTATGTTAGTACATGAAGGTAGTATCTTAGTGGTTATTATTAATGGTATGAGATTATTACGCTATCGTCTTAGAAATAAAAGTAGTTAAAAGTGATATGAATCAAAGTTTTATAATGATAAATAGGGTAATATTATATCATAGACAAGAAAGAAATCATTATAAGAAGTAATTTTGATGGAAGGAGAATGGTTATGAAAGCAGCAACAATTCAATTAGAAACCTTAGCATGTCCATCTTGTATGCAAAAGATCGAAGGTGCAGTAAAAAAACTAGATGGCATAGACAAGGATAATTTAAAAGTATTATTTAATTCAAGTAAAGTAAAGGTAAACTTCGACGAAGATAAGCTTGCAATAGATCAAATCGAAAATGCAATCACCAACATGGGTTACGAAGTTCTTAAATCAAGTGTGAAATAAGCGCCAAGTTGAAAAAATACTAAAACTCCCCCTTTTTAAATAGAATAAAATGCTCTCCTTATGCAACTAAAGGGGAGCATTTTATTAGTTATTTTGATATAATGTATTCATGGTTTTATTTACACTAGGAGATGATTGTAGGTATCTTCCTAATATAATTAGGAAATTGCGAAAGTCACGAAAACCTGCACAAGATCATAAAGTAAGGTAGAGTTTCGCAATTACCTACCTAATATAATCACTGAAAGGATAAGAACATGAATAATTACGAAGATAAATCTATGGTTAATGAAATTTTTATATCTCAAAGGGCAGATCCTTATATTGTAAAGGGTCCTGATGGATATTATTATTTTACAGGCTCATATCCTATGCTAGGCGAAAATGATCCTGAAGGGTATGATAGAGTAGTTTTACGAAAATCAAAAACCATTGATGGGTTAAGGAGTGCTAAAGAAATCACCATATGGGATGAGAAGGATAGCAATACCAGCTTTAGGTACATATGGGCACCGGAAATCCATTATATTGGCGGAAGCTGGTATGTCTTGTATGCAGGCAGTGGTAAGGAGGATAATGTCTGGGATATCAATTGCCGAGCACTTAGATGCACGGGAGCAGATCCATATAATGATAAATGGGAAGAGATAGGCAAGTTTGTGGGTTTACCTGAGGATACATATAATCCCTTTAGCGATTTTTCTCTGGATATGACCTACTTTGAGTGTAATGGTAAACATTATGTGATTTGGGCACAGAGGATTGAAACATCTAATTTGTATATGGCAGAAATTGATCCACAAAAGCCATGGCAATTAATAAGTAAGTCTATTGAGCTTTCCTCTCCGACATTTGATTGGGAGAGAATTAAGATACCTGTAAATGAAGGGGCTTCTGTTATTAAGCATAGAGACAGAATATTTGTTGTATATTCAGCATCCGCAACAGGTCCGGAATACTGTATAGGCATGCTTTACGCGAATATCGACGCTGATTTAATGGATTTATCATCATGGACTAAGTCCGATAAACCTTTACTTACATCTGATGATTTAGTAGGAGAATATGGTCCTGGCCATAACTCATTTACTGTTGATGATCAGGGAAATGATATATTTGTATATCATTCCAGATCACAGGAATGCTTTGACAAGAAGTGTAGCTGGTCAAAGGAGTACTCCTTGTATGATCCATGTCGCTCTGCTAGAGTTAGACGAGTAATATGGACTGAGGATGGTTTTCCTATATTAAATAGCAAAGAGATCTAGGTTACTTTATGCTGACGACGATATTCACTTGGTGTTATATGTATTGCCTTTTTGAAAACCTTGGTAAAATAATTAGCAGAAACAAAACCACATTGTTCTGCAATTGATTTTATAGATTGATTTGTATTTAATAGGAGCTGTATCCCTAGTTCGAGTCTAATTTGAGTTAGATATTGAACCGGTGTGATTCCGTGCTCCTTATAAAAGAGACGAGTCAGATGAGCATAGGACACACCGATTTCAGGGCCCATATCCTCAAGATTCATTGGTTTTGTATAATTATTTTTCATCCAGTCTTTAGCTATGGTAACATGGGGGCTTGTTTTTCTTGATGATGGGAGTTCAGCATTTCTAAGCAAGGCAATAAGAAATCTATATAGCCATTCACTACCCATGTAACGGTCTAGTTGCTTTTTGCTTTGAAGGGTATTATATATATTGCTGAAAGCGCTTACTAACATATTATCTACACCGAGATCTATAACCGGGCCAGCTATATGGCGGATACGATTATAAAAGGGCTCCACTGCGGGGCCTGTAAAATGAATATAGAAGAACCTCCAGTAGTGATTAGAGGCATCTAGGTCTTGCTGGAAGTAGTATCGACTATCCTCGGGAAAGGATATGAAGAAGGCCTTTCCCGGGGATAGTATGTGTTTATCTCCTTTGGACTCATATATCCCGTAACCATCCAAGGTATATTGAAATAGATAGCCCTGATAATCTCTAGCAAGATTATCAAAGTAATAACTTTTATTTTGTCTTAATTCTACACCTAAATCCTTTATACATAAGGATTGCTCTGCAATAGAATCTGTATTAAATACAACATGGTTTCCTAATTCCAGGTGCATCAAAAAATTACTCCTTCCATCATTTTAATACCCTTGTAGCGGCTCTATATAAGTAATATAATAACATTTATAGAGGAAAACTCAAGCTATGATTATATGTATCAAAATATTACTATAGGAGGGACGACAATGAATAAGAATAAGTTTGCACCTACACCACCCATGGGTTGGAATAGCTATGATTATTATGATACTACAGTGAATGAGGAGCAGATTAAGGCCAATGCTGATTTTATGGCCGCACATATGAAGGAATTTGGATGGGAGTATATAGTGGTTGATATTCAATGGTATGCCTATGATGCAGGTAGTCAAAGAGATAGATATCAATATATACCCTTCTGGAAGGTGGAGCTAGATGAGTATTCAAGGCTACTTCCTTGTCCAGACCGTTTTCCATCCTCAGTAAATGGAAAAGGCTTTAAACCTTTGGCTGATTATATCCATAGCCTAGGGCTTAAGTTTGGTATTCACATTATGAGGGGAATCCCAAGGATTGCAGCCCATAACCATATGAAGATACTTGGTTCAGATAAGACGGCCAATGAAATAGCCAATCCAAACTCTATCTGTTGGTGGAATCCGGATATGTATGGACTAGAACCGGATAGAGAAGGGGCACAGGAGTATTATAATTCTATTTTTGAACTGTACGCCCAGTGGGGTGTAGACTTTATTAAATGTGATGACATCTGTAGACATGATATGCCATCGGCTGAGAAAGAAACTGAAATGCTACAGAAAGCAATACAAAACTCAGGACGTCCTATGGTTCTTAGTCTATCACCGGGTCCTGCACTTATTAATAAAGCTTGGCATTATGAGAAATACGCCAACATGTGGCGAATTACAGATGATTTCTGGGATAGCTGGCCTTTATTATTAAATATGTTTGAGCGATGTGAATTATGGCAAAACCATGTTTCTGAAGGCTGCTATCCGGATTGTGACATGCTACCCCTTGGTTATGTAGGTAAGGGCTTTGGAAATGAGCGATACACAAGATTCACTAAGGATGAGCAAATAACCATGATGACCCTGTGGTCTATCTTCCGTTCTCCGCTTATGCTAGGAGCAGAGCTTACAAAGTTGGATCAATGGACACTTGATCTGATTACTAACAAGAGAGTATTAAGGCTTATTAGTCATTCAGCTGGTGCAAAACAGATTATGAGGGATAAAGAGCAGGCCATATGGTTCTCAAAAGACACTGAAGAAGAAGCTTATTATCTAGCAGTATTTAATTTANGTGACCAAGAGCGAGCTATTAAGGTGGATCTACAAGAGCTTGATTTGGACTGTTCTAAGNGCTATAAATTAGACGAGCTGTGGACCAATGAAATACTTGAAGCTAATGATAGATATATTGAAGTAAATGTACCTGTACATGGAGCCAAGCTATATAAGGTAACAATCAATTAAGTTTTTAATTCATATATACAAATAGGGACTGTTTCATAATTATATTCAGGAGGTTACTATGTACCCCCACACACTTTGTGTGTGGGGGTACATAGTAACCTCCTATAGCAATTATGAAACAGTCCCTATTAAAAAGGGTTTTGTTATTTGCAAAACCATGATAATATATGAAATAACCTAGATATGTAAAATAGGAAGGAGTGATATTATGTCAAAGACACTATATGAAAAGATATGGGATATGCATGTCGTTGATCAAGAGGAGAATAAACCGGCCATTATATATATTGACCTACACCTAGTTCACGAGGTAACATCTCCTCAAGCATTTGAGGGGCTTAGACTGGCAGGTAGAAAGGTCAGACGACCTGATATGACTTTTGCAACCATAGATCACAATGTTCCAACTGTGGATCGTCACAATATTAAAGATCCCATATCCAAAAAACAGATAGAAGCCCTAGAGGCCAATTGTAAGGAGTTCGGACTAACCTTGTATGGTCTAGATAGCCCAAATCAAGGAATAGTTCATGTTATTGGCCCTGAACTGGGACTGACTCAACCTGGTAAAACCATAGTATGTGGAGATAGCCATACATCTACTCATGGTGCTTTTGGAGCACTTGCTTTTGGTATTGGAACAAGTGAGGTTGAGCATGTCTTATCAACCCAATGCCTCCACCAAAGTAAATCAAAAACCATGAATGTATCATTGAAGGGAGAGCTACCTAGGGGAGTGTCTGCAAAAGATATCATTCTTGGCTTGATTAACCAGTATGGGACTGATTTTGGAACAGGATATGTTATAGAATTTACAGGAAAGGCTATTAAAAAGACCTCTATGGAAGAGAGGTTGACAATCTGTAATATGTCCATAGAAGCCGGAGCAAGGGCAGGGCTTATAGCACCCGATCAGGTCACCTTTGATTATTTAAGAGGACGTAGGTTTGCCCCTAAGGGGGAGGACTTTGATAGAGCGGTTGAAAGGTGGAAGGAGCTTGTATCAGATCCCGATGCAAAATATGATGCCCTCATAGAATTTGACCTATCCATCCTTGAACCTCAAGTAACCTGGGGGACTTCACCAGGTATGGGGGCTAGTATTTCAGGTCATGTTCCATCACCCTCTGATTTTGATGACCCTGATGAGCAAAATGCTTGCGAAAAGGCTCTTGAATATATGGGATTGGTACCGGGTACACCAATGAATGAGATTCCTATAGATGTAGTATTTATTGGTTCTTGTACAAATGGGCGAATTGAAGATTTACGAGCTGCTGCTGAGCTAGCAAAAGGACGTAAAGTAAAAGAAGACATCCTAGCCATGGTGGTGCCAGGTTCTCAGGCAGTTAAAAAACAGGCAGAGGAAGAGGGGTTAGACCAGATTTTCATAGAAGCTGGTTTTCAGTGGCGCGATTCAGGATGTAGTATGTGTCTTGGCATGAATCCTGATATTCTACAGCCAAAAGAAAGATGTGCTTCAACCTCCAATCGTAATTTTGAGGGACGACAAGGAAGGGGAGGTCGTACTCACTTAGTGTCTCCAGCTATGGCAGCAGCTGCTGCCATTAAAGGTCACTTTATTGATGTCCGTAATATTGATTTATTAGATTAGCTAAGGAGGGATAAACCATGAAGCCATTTACGAATTTTACTGGTCTTGTTATGCCTATGGATCGTACCAATGTTGATACTGATGCCATTATTCCCAAGCAATTTTTAAAGAGAATAGAGCGCAGTGGCTTTGGTCAATATGCATTTTATGAGTTTAGATATGATGAAAATGATAATCCCATCAAGGATTCGATATTCAATATGGAGCGCTATCAAGATGTATCCATCCTTATTGCAAGGGCTAATTTTGGCTGTGGCTCATCCAGAGAGCATGCTCCCTGGGCCTTGGCCGATTATGGCTTCAAGGTAATAATCGCACCAAGCTATGCGGATATATTCTTTAATAACTGCTTTAATAATGGGATTCTACCTATAATACTAGATAATAGTTTGATGGATATTTTGTTTGAAAATACTGAAAGGATAGTTGGGTATAGCCTATCCATAGATCTAGTGAAGCAAAAAATTTCTGACAATCAAGGATTTGAGGCTACATTTGATATAAGCCCATATCATAAGCATAAGCTTCTTAATGGTCTAGATGATATTGGACTGACCTTACTTAAGGAAGATAAAATTGATACTTATGAGAAGCAAATGGGCATTCAATGATGCTAATCAGTCCTGCAAGGTCTGATTGCTACATGAGTATATATATAGCAAAATCACTCTGCGATGTGCAGGGTGATTTTATATTGTCTATTTGGAAATCAAGCCATGAGTAGCTACCTATTACAGTAATATAGAATTCTTCTGAGGTTAATTAAGGCTAATATATGGTAAAATATAAAATATTTTGCTATAATGTAGCAATGAACATGAAATCTACCTTTATTATTGTGATTATATATTGTTTCCTAAAGAAAACGTAAAAATCTATCAGGGTGTTTACGATATGATATATAAAAAGTCTGAGAATGTTGAAGTAAGTTGCTATGAAGATAGTAGTTTTTATAATAAGTTTTCCATGGCTCTTGATGGAGCTGGGTATAGGATTAGTGAGGGTATCGATAATATTAGTCAGGTTATTGCAGGCTTAATTGGGGCTATAGCAGCATGCTGGGCAATGTTTGAGATTGATAAATTTACTGCCATTTTTCTTATAGCCCCTTTCCTAGGGAATTTTCTAATAGCTCCAAAATTACATAAAATCGGATATAAGCGATATAAGGATACTGTTCCCTACGATAGAGTTATGGGATATACTAACAGGGTTATGTATCTTTCGGAGTATGCTAAGGAGCTAAGACTATCTAACATATATAACGTATTATCAAACGATTATAGTAAGGCTGTAGATGGGAAGAGCTCCGTATGGAGAAAGTATTTTAAGAAGTCATATGCTCTTGGCCTGCTTCAATACATATTTTCATATATGGTTATATTTGAAGGAATCCTTCTATATGGTTCCTATCAAGCATTAATAGGAAATAGAATAAGCTTTGGACAGATGGCGGTTCTAACAAGTGTAATGATTACAGCCTCCTGGATATTAGTTGGGGTTATTAATAATGTTAATAGATGTATAGAGAAGGTTTTATTGTTCTCCAATTTAAGAGAGTTTCTTGAATATAAAGAAACTATTCCAGAAGACTATAAAGGAACCTGCCCAGGGAAGGAAGTATTCTCCATAGAATTTAGGAATGTTTCATTTTCCTATGTAAGTGGTGGTAAGCTTATTTTGGACAATATATCTTTTAAAATAGATAAGGGCATGAATGCTGCTTTCGTAGGGCATAACGGGGCAGGTAAAAGTACCATTGTTAAGCTTTTGCTTAGACTTTATGATCCTACAGAGGGACAAATATTGGTTAATGGTATAGATATTCGTGAATACGACCTTCAACAGTATCGAAGTCTTTTTGCCTGTGCCTTTCAGGATTACAAGATCATGCCAGGTACCATACGATACAATGTATTAATGGGAAGAGAAGCTGATGATGCAGTGGTAGTAAATGCCCTAAGAGAAGTGGGAATATTAAACAAGGTAAATAGCCTTAAGGAAGGTATTGATACTGTCCTTACTAAGGAATTTGATCAGGAGGGGGAATTACTGTCGGGTGGTGAATACCAGAAAATCATTGTAGCTAGAACATTTGCACATTTAACAGCTTCTGTTGCTATATTTGATGAGCCATCAAGTGCACTAGATCCCATATCCGAGAATGATTTATTTGATAAAATCCTTAGAGCAACAGAAAACCGGATAGGAATCTTTATTTCTCACAGATTGTCCTGTGTTAAGGATGCTGACATAGTGTTCATGTTTGAACATGGTAAATTGGTAGAGCATGGAAACCACTCACAAATGATGAGCAATCAAGGACCTTACTCTGAAATGTACAAAATACAGGAAATGAACTATTACGCTATAGATAATACTGGAGTAAAGGTTGTGTGAGAATATGAAGAGAAAAAGAGTGGATAAAGTGAATGTAAATTATAAGAGGATGCTATCAAATAATATATTTGCTGCAAAACTACTTTTTGAGTCAACGCCTATCTATGGAATAAGTATAATTGTAGAAGCAATAAGGCACAACTTAATCAATTTTCTTGAGCAGACTGTATGTGTATATTATGTACTACATGCAATTGAAAACAAGGGAAGTTTTTTTGATGTCTTGAAATTTATCTTATTATTTATAGCAGTAGATATCGTAGCAGCCTTAATTAGTAATCTATATGAACAATGTGTTAAGCTTAAATACCAGCCAATTGCACAGAGGAATCTGAAGCTGATATAGCCTTGGAGCGAGGGGAGAATTTATTAAGGCAGATTTTTGGAAGTATTACAATACTTTTATGCTAAGGAAATACGTATTAACAAACAAGTTACTGGAAAGCTGCATAAGGAATTTGAGGAGATAAATGAGGATATATATAACTTGAGTAAAACATATGGCTGGAAGAGATTTTGGGCAAATATATCAGCCAGATATTTATCATCTGAGTTCTTGCTTGATATTGTATACGTACTCTATCTTGTTATAAGGGCTGGGCTTTATCATGTAATGTCCTTTAGTAGTGTTGTTGTCTTATACAATTCTGCAGCTAATTTACGAAGAGGCTTAAGTACTGTATCAGATATTGGGCCATTTATGGTGGAGACAAGTCTATATGTAGAGAAAATTCGTATGTTCTTAAGTTATACCAATTATATAGAAAACAATAAGGAATATGATTTGCCTGATAAAGCGGCCCTACTTGAGTTTAAGAATGTATCATTTGGCTATGATGATAAGAATATGATTTTGAAAAATATTAATATTAGAATCAATCCATTAGAGAAGATTGCTTTGGTAGGATATAACGGAGCAGGAAAGACAACACTTATAAAGCTTATTCTTCGTCTGTATGATCCTACTGAAGGGGTTATACATCTTAATGGTATAGACATACGTAGATATGATATAGAGGAATACCGTAGTTATCTAGGTGTAGTATTTCAGGATTACAAACTGTTTGCGGCAGATATAGGCCAGAATGTAGTTATGGATATGGTTAAAGAAGAAAGTAAGGAAAATATAATCAAGGCATTACATAGAGGGGGCTTTGAAGAAAAGCTAAGAAGTTTAAAGGATGGTATAAATACTAATATAACACGGGAGTTCAAGGATGATGGGACTGAATTATCAGGCGGTGAAGCACAAAAGCTTGCTATTTCAAGGATATTCTATAAGCCTGCATATTTTGCCTTATTGGATGAGCCTTCATCAGCCCTTGACCCTATATCAGAATATCAATTAAACCAATCCATGTATAATGCTGCATATGATAAATCTGTAATATTTATATCTCACAGATTATCCACCACTAGAAGAGCTGACAGAATATATATGATGGAGAAGGGGTCAATCATAGAAGAGGGAACCCATGAGGAGCTCATAGAGCTTAAGGGCAAATATTATGATATGTGGGATGTGCAGGCAGGAAGATATATGCACTATATTACAGATGTGGAAGGAGATAGGTATTAATCTAGATACAAAGTATCACTTGTCCTAATTTATGGTAAATGGTATTCTAATCTTAATAATATAAGCCTAGGCTGAAGCATCTATTATAACATTGCGTATAAGAGAAAAATATTATTCATCTGAGGAGGGAAATCAGATGCCTAGCTCTACAAAAAAAAGGGGCACAGATGATAAATGCCTTGAAAATGTAGTAAATGTAAGAGCGATTAGGAGAACCAATATACCATATATCTATATATGGATTGTTTATTATGCATGGGTAATATTATTCACCACCTGGTGGACGGCTTCGCCGGTTACAGAGAATGTACTCTCTACTGGTGTTAGGAGTATGCTACATTCCATTAATCTACTATCATCTGCCATTTTTGTATTGATAATACGAAAGGAATGGTTTGTAAAGACGGCAAGGATAGGAGCAGTATTAATAATAGCTGGCATGAGTCTATTCATGTTAACTAGCAGCAGCTCTCTTCAGCTATTATCCTTGACTGTATTTGGAATTACCCTTGGTATAGTTAACATAAGTATACTGATTCCATTTGTATTTGTAATGAATAATACGGAGAAGTTTTATTCGGTATTAGGCAGTAATTTATTAATAAACCTAGCTATGCTTATTGAGCTTTTGTACTTTGAAGAGAAGCTTACTGGACATGGCATCTATATTATTTCGTTTTCTATTTTACTGCTTGCTTTAGTGGCTACTATTTTCTTTAAGAAAAGCAGTCTCGTAAATTATTCTAAGGAATTGTCAAATGCTCCTGAAATTACATCAAGAATTTATCTAACCTTACTAAACAATTGTGCGATAGCGATTCTATGCAAAGGGATAGGTAAGGGTATCTTAAATATAACAGCGCATAATCAGGTAGAGATACACCTTTGGTATTATGTTGGAGGACTTATTGGCTGTATACTTTATTTTGCCCTAAATGCTTTGTATAGAAGGGCATTCATATGGCTTAATAATATTACATTCAGCACCATAGCAATGGGATTGATTTGTAATGCTTTTGTAGATGAAATCCCTCAGATGTTGGTTGTGTTTGCGATACTATTGGGTATTGGTGGTACAATTGGAATGATTAATATGTATTACATATTGGCAGTGGTTGGAAAAAAATACAATAGTATGACTTATGTGAAGTTATCTATATTTTTAATAGGTGTATGTGGGGGTATATCAGGAGTAGTAATAGGAAATATAATATCTAGCATCGACACTTCGCAATTTTCTATAATTGCCTCAATTATTGCATCAGCATTTCTATTGATATTCTTGATATTATCACCAAGTCTGGTAAGGGCTCAGCAATATAACGACTGGGTAAAGGATGCAGGCAGACCAGAAATAGACAATAGACAAAAGGATATGTTTGCAGAATATCATTTAAGTAAAAGAGAAATCGAAGTGTGCAAACTCCTACTAGAAGGATATACCCTTAGGCAGGTATCGGGGATATTGTCTATTGCTTACTCCACAGTGAATACCTATTGTACATCAGCCTACCGTAAATTAAATATAAATAGTAGAGCTGAATTAATTATATTGTTTAAGGAATATATCGTCAGCGGGGATGCCCCTGCCTCTAAAGCGGTGGGTAAGAATCATGCTATAAGCAAACAATAAATAAGGTAATTTTGATAAAATAGCATCTCATTAGAACTAATGAGGTGCTNTTTTTATGAACTCATTATAATTAATGAATAGACTAATAGGTATATATTGAAGAGAATAACTATAGAAGTAAGNATAAGGGGGGTGGGTTGATGGCTCTGTTTGACAGACTGAAACATATGCTGCAGATAGAAGGCAGGACGAGTGATACTGATGTCTCATTAGATCAGAAAAAAAAGAGCAGCAAGAAGCTTGCCCGGTCTGTCTATGATAGTCCAATCGATGACACAGAGAAAGAGAAGGAAAAGCTAGTCAGCATGTTAACAGCTAGGGAAGCGGATTTGTACTATTTACTGCTAGAGGGGTATACCTTAAAGGAAGCTGCTAAGGAACTGTCAGTGAAATATTCTACAGCCAATACTCATATGACAGCCATATACAAAAAGCTTAAGGTAAATTCCAGGGCAGAGCTAATCATTAAGTACAGAGCTATAGGAAGAAGTGTGTAGTAATAACTTATAAAATCTATTATAAAAAAGAAAGGATTGAGGTTTCTGGTGAGTAGGAAGAAAAGTTTAAGTTTATTAATGGTACTTGTAATGTGTTTGAGTCTATTTAATGGTTTGCTATTTAGGTCAGAGGCTATAGCGGCAGAAGATGGATTGGTGGTTCATTTAAAATTTGATGGTGATTTAGAAGATTCCTCTGGAAATGGTAACAATGCAAGCTGTGAATATGGAAAAATCACTTATGAAGATGGTATTCATGGCAAATCAGCAGTTTTTGATGGTAAAAGTTATATCGAGATTCCCGATAATGATAGCTTGGATCTAAAGAAATTGACTATCTCTTTGTGGGTTTACAAGATTACACCTATGCAGAATTTTGATAGGGTTCCATATGTATACAAGGAGAAGGATGAGGATCATTGGTCCGTTCCTTATAGATTATATGAGCTAAGCAACAATTCGCCTATACTATATCTCCATGAGGATGATAGTGAGCTTAATCAATTCCGTCTTGAAAGTGAATCAATTGATCTTAGGAAATGGCATCTGCTTACAGCAACCTTTGATGGAAGCGAGGCAAGAATATATGAAAATGGTGTTCTTTTAAAGAAGAAGGATGTCAGCGGTTATCCTTGGGCTACCCTGGGGAATTTATATATCGGCTTGGATGAATTCGGAGAAGATATTTTTAAGGGTAATATGGATGACTTAAGAATATATAACCGTGCCTTATCTGCTAAGGAAGTTCTAGCTTTGTATGATGCCGGTTTAGAGGAAAGTCCTGAACTCCTTACTCAGAAGAATGCAATGGTAGCACATTATAAATTCAATGGAAACTATAAGGATTCATCAGGATATGGTAACGATGCGGACTTAGCAGCAGGCAAAATAACCTTTGTGGAAGGTAAAAATGGTAAAGCAGCTAGTTTTAAAAAAGGAACCTATCTAGAAGTTGCTGATAATACTAATCTTGATTTTGATGAAGGATTTTCAATGACGGGGTGGCTTAATCCTACTTCTGATAAGGATTTAATGTCTATTCTTAGTAAGCCAGGAGCTAGCACAAATGGTTATTCAGAAATTCCTAGCTACCGTATTAGAATGAACTATAATTATTTTGACTTTGACTATGTTCCTTTTGAATATCAGACATGGTTATCTGGATATAGGTACCGTACCGATAAAACCATGAAAAATAAATGGGTGCATCTTGGTATAACCTTTGATACTAATGAAGTCCGTTGGTATTATAACGGCAAGATGGTGAAGAAAGAGAAGATATCTGAATATAAGGGCAATAATATGGCTCATGCTCTGGGAGATTTGATGATTGGCTCTGATGGAGAATATTTCTTTGTTGGCGCTATGGATGAATTAAAGATATATAACTATGCACTATCGGCCAAGGAAGTAGAAGCGGATTATAAGAAAGTAGATAGTTTATCCATCAGTAAAGATAATCAAAGTAAGATCAAATCCTTGAAGAAGGGCAAGACTGTTACTCTAACTACATCAAGAAAATATATTGAGACCGGCAAGACCTCTAAGGTAACCAGTGGTTTAACCTATAAGAGCTCTAACAAAAAGGTGTTTACCGTTACAAGTAAGGGTGTGGTTAAGGCGGTTGGCAAGGGAACGGCAAACTTAACGATTACCCATGGTGGAATAAGCAAAACCTATAAGGTTACAGTAAAATAATAAGAAAAAAAATATGCTATATTTGCTTTGTTCTAAGAGGATTTTAGTCCAATTAAGTCAAGCAAATATAGCATATATTAAAACCGGCTTTAGCCTTGATAATCGATTACATCAAGCCATCTGTGCAAAAATACCTTTTCTTCTTCCTTGGCTGTAAGTAGATGCTGTGCAGCTACAATCGGTAGCCATTTTTGAACATATTGAAGTGCAGTATCACTCTTTTTACAGAATAGTTTTATATACTTATCGGCAAGCTCAGGATAGTATAAGGTCATTTTCAAGAAGGTAGTAGCCACATCTCCACTGGCATTACCTTGTGTTGCGTGAGACCAATCTATTATATATGCACCTGCATCACTAATAATAATATTTGATGGAAGGAAGTCGCCGTGACATAGTTTTGTATGTTTTGGCATACTATCTAAGCGCATTAGCAGTTCGTATTTTGTAGTGGCATCTATATCCTTTAAACTCTGAATTTTGCCTACAAGCTTATCCTTTAGTTTGTTTAGCATTGGAGATGTTTTAGTATGCATTTCTATCTGTAAATCAACAAATAGTTCTAGTAATTCATCATGCTTGTCGGGATTTTCTTTAATTAACTGATCCAGAGTCTTTCCAGGTATATAATCCATGGTAATACTCCAGCAACCATCAATATTACCAACATATAATATCTTTGGGATTTTTAATCCAGTTTCCTCAACCAAGGATTGATTCAAGGCTTCATTTAAGATCAAGGATTTTGAATATCCCTCTTTAAAAACCTTTATAACGCTATCTTCATAACGATAGATAGTTTTGGTTTCTCTTGTAGCTAATACATGATCCAACTTCATAATTAATCCCCTTTCATCTGCTCTAGATTTATATGGTTAACCAAGCTAAATTGGTAATGAAATGTGGTAAATAAGGATTTACTCTCCATAGTAAGCCCTAATATACATATCTTTTAATTCACTCATTAAAGGGTATCTTGGGTTAGCACCGGTACATTGGTCATCAAAAGCCTGTTCTACCATCTCGTCAACTGAAGCTAAGAAGGTCTTTTCATCAATTCCATACTCTTTAATAGTTTTTTTGATACCTACGCTTTCCTTAAGCTTACCTATTGATGCAAGCAGATTGTTGAAGGTGTCCATATCATCTTTGCCATTTATACCTAGGAAGTTAGCGACTTCCACATAACGCTCTAAGACATTAGGGTATTCGTATTGTGAAAATGCTCCCATTTTCACTGGGCGTTCTGAAATATTAAACTTCATTACTTCTTCTATTAATAATGCATTAGCTATACCATGGGGTAGATTATGGAAGGCGCCCAATTTGTGAGCCATTGAATGGCAAATTCCTAGGAATGCATTGGCAAATGCCATACCAGCTATTGTCGAGGCATTAGCCATTTTCTCTCTTGCCTTAACATCGTTACCATTTTCATAAGCTATAGGTAAGAACTTAAAAATATTCTTAAGTGCATTTAAGGCTAGCCCATCGGTATAATCGGATGCCAACATGGAAGCATAAGCCTCAAGAGCATGAGTCATAGCATCAATACCAGAAGCAGCGGTTAAGCTCTTTGGTTGGGTCATCATATTATCAGCATCTATAATTGCCATATTAGGAAGTAATTCATAGTCTGCCAGCGGATATTTTACACCTGTGGTTTCATCTGTGATAACAGCAAATGGAGTTACCTCAGAGCCTGTACCAGAGGATGTGGGGATAGCGACAAAGTAGGCCTTTTCCCCCATTTTAGGAAAGGTGTATATTCTTTTTCTGATATCCATGAAGCGCATGGCCATATCATGAAAATCAACATCTGGATGCTCATACATCAGCCACATTATTTTAGCGGCATCCATAGGAGAACCGCCACCGAAGGCGATGATTACATCAGGCTCGAAGGAGGCCATAGCTCTTGCGCCTTCTCTTGCGCAAGCCAGAGTTGGATCAGGTTCAACATTATAAAAGCAGGTATGTGTAATTCCAATGGAAGTAAGCTTATCGGTTATAGCTTTTAGATATCCATTTTTATAAAGAAAATTATCAGTTACTATAAATGCTTTTTTCTTATTCATAATAGTACCAAGTTCGTCTAAAGCAAGGGGCATACTTCCCTTCTTAAAATATATCTTCTCCGGAGCTCTAAACCAAAGCATATTTTCTCTCCTTTCGGCCACAGTCTTGATATTAAGTAAATGCATAACGCCTACATTATCTGAAACTGAGTTACCTCCCCAAGAACCACAACCTAAAGTAAGAGATGGTGCCAATTTGAAGTTATATAGGTCGCCGATACCACCATGGGCAGCGGGAGTATTAATTAAGATGCGGCAGGTTTTCATTGCCTCTGAATATTTAGAGATTTTATCAGCTTCATTAATATTTATATATAATGATGCAGTGTGTCCATATCCTCCGTCAGCAATCAGTTGTTCAGACTTTGATATTGCTTCATCAAAAGTCTTTGCTTTATATAATGCTAGAACAGGAGAAAGCTTTTCGTGAGCAAATTCTTCAGATATATCTACACTTTCTACCTCTCCAATTAAGATCTTAGTGTCTTTTGGAACATTGATTCCTGATAAATTAGCTATTGTAGCAGCGCTTTGTCCTACTATTTTAGCATTAAGAGAGCCATTTATAATTATTGTTTTTCTAACCTTATCAAGCTCCTCGGGATTCAATATATGGCATCCCCGATAAACAAATTCTTCTTTAACTTTATCATATATATTTTTAATTACAGTGACTGACTGTTCAGAAGCACATATCATGCCATTATCAAAGGTCTTTGATAATATTATAGAGCTGACTGCCTGCTTGATATCTGCAGTATCGTCAATGATTACAGGGGTATTACCAGCACCTACACCTATGGCAGGTTTGCCAGAGGAATATGCTGATTTCACCATACCTGGACCACCGGTTGCTAATATAGTGTCACAATTTTTCATAACCTCATTGGTAAGCTCTAAGGATGGAACATCTATCCAGCCTATAATTTCCTCAGGTGCTCCAGCAGCTACAGCCGCTTCTAATAAGATCTTAGCAGCCTCTATAGTACAATTTTTTGCCCTTGGATGAGGGGAAAGAATAATAGCATTTCTTGTTTTTAAGGATATTAGTATTTTAAATATAGCAGTGGATGTGGGATTGGTTGTTGGGATTATCGCAGCAATCAAACCTATTGGATTGGCTATTTTCTTAATTCCATAAGCAGGGTCTTCTTCTATTATGCCACAGGTCTTAGTATCCTTGTAGGCATTATATATATATTCGGAAGCATAGTGGTTCTTAATAACCTTGTCTTCGACAATACCCATGCCCGTTTCTTCAACAGCCATCTTAGCAAGAGAAATCCTGTGGTTGTTGGCAGCGACAGAAGCAGCGAAAAAGATTTTGTCTACCTGTTCCTGTGAATAAGATGCAAATAATTTTTGGGCTTCCTTCATTCTATTCATTTTTGTCAGAAGGGCATCAACTGAATCGATAACAGTTGTTTTGTTTTCTATAATATTATTTATTTTTACAGCGTCTCTCTTTGCCATATGACATCCTCCTTATAATGATCGTTTGAGATTGTTAATTATTTAACAATTTAATTATAAGCTATTATTTAAATACTGTCAATTAATTAAAACGTACAATATTAAATACAAAATAAATTATTTTAAGTAAAAATACACCATATATAATTAATTGAAAGGTCATTAGTACGTTTATGATGGCTTGAGATATATAGAATTTAGTAATACAGCTTTATTTTATTTGTAAATAATCAAAAACTTTGTTAAGAATACTGCAAACAGGAGAGTAATGGTTTCTATATATGTTGACTAGATAAATCTATTATACTAAAATATATTAAATGGTATCTATTAATAGAGGATAATAAAATATGAAGAATAAATATAGTATTTTAACAATTATTGCAGCCATTATAATATGTTTGGTTGTAATATATCTTCATCTTTTGTCGCATAACAGTACAAAAGATATCTTTTTGGTGCAAACCAAGAAGGTTATAATAGATATTAAGAAGGAGTTTCTTAAGGATACGATTGACAAGTTTTTTTAGAAATAGATAGCCTAAGAGAAGCTAAATATGAGAGTTATAAAAGAAATACAGAAGTTCGAAAAAGAAGAATTGAAGAGGAATTGTATTTATCTGAGGATGAGTTTGTTCAATTCTATATAGATAGATTTGATCAAGATATAAATTCAAATCTGTGGACGGCCTTTTTATGGAATAAGTCAACAAATAGCGTATTGTATGATCCTTCTGGCCTTTATACAGATTCTATTGACAGCACTTTGGATAGCTTGAAATCTATCTTATCCTCATATATTGTAATAGAAAAGGGCAATATTGAGGGAGTATTTGGTGTCAGTAAAGCATATATCGATGGGACTGTAAAGGCAGAGATAGAAGATAATATTAGAAGGCGTAGGTTCTCCAATGATTCTTATATATGGGTTAAAGAGGTTATTAACTATGAAGGTGGGAAGGATTATGCCATAAGTAGAATATACCCAAAGCAACCTGATATAGAGGGTACATATATATCAACAGATAGTGAGGATGGAAGGGGTAATAAGCCCTATCTAGAGGAACTTGAAGGTGTTAAAGAGAAGGGGGAACTGTTTGTAAATTATTATCTAAGTGACCCAGATAGCTCTCAGATATCAGAGAAGATTGCTTATGCAAGACTATATAAGGATTATGATTGGATAATAGCCATGGGAGTTGACTTGGCGGATATTGANAATTATGCTGGGGATATTAATGAGGACATACTTTCATTAACTAGCGAATCGGTTATAAGATTATTAAGCTATATTCTGNTGGTGTTATTATGTGGCTTTATGTTGATTTACTCGANTGATAGGAGACGTTTATCCAATTCGACCAAATCCTTAGAGAAGGAGATGAATATGGATGTTCTAACCAATGCTTCCAGCAGAAGATACGGTATTCAGCTTCTAAGCTCCTACTATAAGTTATTTAATCAAACAAAGGAAAGCGCCGCTATTATGATGTTTGATATTGACGATTTTAAATATATAAATGATAGGTTCGGTCATAATGTAGGGGACCTTGTTCTTAAAGAGACAGTCAGCACAATTAAGGGATTTATAAGGAGCTATGACCAGATAATACGATGGGGTGGAGATGAGTTCATATGCATATTTCCAGGACTTAATAAAGAACATGCTATCGGCTACGGTAATAAACTTCTTGAGAGAATATCTTTGTTAGAGATTCCTGTTATGGATAGTAAAATAAATGTAACTGTGTCATTAGGTATTTCTTTCTTTACAGCTGAAGACAGGGATTATAATGATGTACTAAAACGTGTTGATGAGGCCCTCTATAAATCANAAAAGAACGGNAAGAATAGTGTTACCATGTTAGAATGATATAAAGAAGCACTACTTACATGAGCTATTATTCATGTAAGTAGTGCTTTATAAACCCTATCTTATTTTATAATCGTTTTACTACAAGCCCAGCTGGTTACATAAATATATTGAGGACTAATAGTTCGACAAAACCAATTGCCCAGGCAATGGTTGTAGTTATGGACCATACACGTATCTGTTCTTTAGTCTCCGTGATACCGCTTAATCTATTTACTACCCAGTAAAAGCTATCATTAAAGTATGAGAAGAATAATGAACCTATACATGCTGCAAATGCACCTAGTAGCATGTTTCCACCTGCAGCTTCAACGATTGGAGCTGTAATTCCTGCTGCTGTAATCATAGCCACTGTTCCTGACCCTTGAACGAATCTGACTAGGGTTGCGATGATAAAGGGTAGGATAATTACTGGAATTGCTGTAGCAGCCATCCCCTCTGCAATATAATTGCCTACGCCTGCAGTCTTAATTACTTGACCTAAGGCACCGCCACCTCCGGTTACAAAGATGATAATACCAGCTGACTTCATGCTATCCTCTAATTGATTGATAACGTCTTTTCTCTTTTGACCTACTGTCAATGTATAGATTGCTATTACTAATCCTATGGCAACAGCGATAACCGGTTCACCAAGGAAAATCAAAGCCTCATAAAATCCATCTGTTAGATTCATCGCTTTTAATGTTGTATTAAGTAATATCAGTACGATTGGTACTATAAGCGGTAAGAAAGATAGAAAAGCCGATGGTGTCTTGTGATCTGAATCAAATATATTTTCATATGTTGGATCTTGATATTTTGGTCTTACCCATGTGTCTGGCTCATCACCTGGTAATTGATATATCTTCTTATTCATAAACTTAGCATATATAGTGGTTGCAATCACCAT
>JGI24710J26742_10001605_pt1 | contig 20665 bp, 16 predicted proteins | sample BioPla2DNA2_FD_26742 | JGI IMG/M metagenome (IMG submission 26742) | reverse complement strand
CATCTTTTTCATTATCAATAACTTCAATCTCTGCTTCTATAGGATTACCACTAATAGCATCAGTTATCACACCTTTAACAACAGTAAGACGTATTGTTTTAAGCTCTACGGTCTTTTCCATTGCATTGTCTGTAATGGTCTGATTTAGACTTGCCAATAGGTGGTCTTCATTACTAAGAACCATGGGTTTTTCAGGACCTAAGAATGTAACCAGATAAATGTCGTGCTGTCCCATACCGCCTTTACGTTTCGACGACAAGTAACCATTTCGACCACTTGCACTAATNACAAACGATAAATCATCGTCAGCAGTATTTATTGGTGCACCTAGGTTTTCTGGCTTTGACCATGTGCCGTCATCTTGCTTTACTGAACGAAAAATATCGTATCCTCCCATGGTTTTGTGTCCCATGGAGCTAAAGTAGAGCGTCCTTCCATCTGGGTGCATAAACACACTTTCCTCGTCGTAAGGAGTATTTATTGCTGATCCTAAATTCTTAGCCTCTGACCATCTGCCTCTTGAATCTTTTGTTGAAAACCATATGTCTTTACCTCCCACTCCTCCTGGTCTCTCGCTAATAAAGTATAACATTCTGTCATTATTTGCAAAAGAGGCACTTGATTCTTGGTATTTGCTATTTATTTCACTACTTAGCCATTCGGGCCAACTCCATTCATCTCCTTTAAGCACACTGATTTGCAAGTCGCCTCTACCGCGTTGACCATTGTATATCAATAAGCTTTGACCATCGGCAGAAAGACCTACTGTTGCGTCCTCAGAACGTGTATTTAAAGGTTCTCCAGCGTTAACAGGTACACCCCACTTTCCATGAGTTTTATAACTTATATAAATGTCTTCATCATACTCACCGTCATATGCGTTCTGTTTACCACCGACCGAACCTTCACGAGTTGAGGTAAATAACATTACCGATTCGTCAGTTGAAATTACTGGCGAGTGGTCAGAATATTTACTATTTAACTCTTTAAGGTTAGTAATAAATGCACGAGCTGGCATTTTCATCAACTCTATCCCATTATTACACTCTTCAATTCTCTTTGTAACTGCGTCCATATCTTCTTTATCACCCGGCAGTAGTTGTTTCTGAAATTTTGCATAATACTCTTTAGCTTCTTCAAACTGTTCGTTGTAGTGATAAGATAACCCTAAAAGATATAAAACATCCGGCCTGACACCCGGATTGAGTTCATAAGCTTTTTTCATATATGGCAATGCACTATATCTCTCAACATATAGGTACATATAACCTATCATGTAATTTAACTCCGAATTGTTTGGATTAATAACTTGAGCTTTTTGATAGCTTTCCAATGCTTTGTTGTACTGTCCTAGCATATAATATGAATCTCCATCACGTATAGCTCTTAACGCAATACGCAAATTCTCTCTATCTTTTCCAAAAGATGATCTATCAAACGGGATATCTTGTGCTAACAGAAATAGCGGTAATTGGAAAAGAAGTATTAAAAACAATATATGTGTATTTCGCATGACCCTTAGTTTTTATAGTAATTAATATATTGAACAGCATCCTTGTAGCCTAAGTCTGCCGCTTTCTTCCAAGCCTCTATGGCACCATCTATATCGTGTTTCATCTCTTTAACAGCACCCAAATTAGCGTAAGCTTCTGCATAATCGGGCTTGGCTGATATTGCTTTACCAAATGCTTCTATAGCTTTGTCGTACTCTTTTAGTTTCATATAAGCCGAACCTAAATTATTATATCCATACGCATAAGTGGGTTTTAACTCAATCACTTTATTAAAGTCTTCGATTGCTTTATCGAACATCTTTTTATCTATATACGCACTTCCTCTGTTATTATATGCAATATAGTTCTGAAAATCAATTTGTATAGCCATACTATAATTTAATATAGCAGCATCAAGATCTCCTTTTTTTCTAAGTGCACTTCCGTAATTATTATAAATAATAGGCGATGAAGTGTTTAAAGAAATTGCCTTTTTGTAATCTTCAATGGCCTCATTATATCTTTCGGCCATTCTGTAAGCACTTCCTCTATCGTTATATATTTCCCAACTATCATGTTTAGCTCTGATTGCAAGCGTAAATGAAGCTATTGCTGCATCGTAATCTTGTTGACGGAAAGCAGCTTGTCCGGCAAGATAAAAAGCTTCAAACCCAGAATAACCATTTTGAATGGCATTGCTTAAATATTCCAATGCTTCTGAGAGCTTGTCAATTTGATAATACGCTGCTCCTAAAGCGTACAGTGCTCTATTGTTGGTTTTTTCAGCTGAAACGACAATCTTTAGCTCTTCAATAGCACTGTTGTACTGCTCGAGTGAACTATAAGCAACAGCTTTATTCTGCCTTGCTCTATAAAAATTTGGATTGTGTCGTAATGCCTCATCAAAAGCTTTTATAGCTTCGTGATATTTCTTTTCGTTCAACAACTGAACTCCGTTGTTGTAGGCGATTTCAGCATCTTGATTTCCAGCAAGAATAAGTGTAGATGCTGTGTCTATTGGCTGCATAGCCGCATCGTTAATTTGCGCTATCGCCTTGAACGTAAATAGTAGTGATAGCAAAAATAAAAATAAATACTTCATGAGATTTGGTTTTCAATAGGTTAACTTATTAATTTTACTATGTTTCTAAATATAAGAACAAACTATAAATATACAAGTGTTTTTGTAATTTTCAAAACAAATATTTATTTACAGGTTTGAGTGTAAATCATTTTATAACTATTTTTTATTTAAAGCAACCATTTTAATTGCCGTAACAGCTGCTTCAACACCTTTATTGCCGTGTTTTCCACCCGAACGGTCAATTGCTTGTTGTAGGTTATCAGATGTTATTACACCAAAAATCACTGGTTTATCGTACTTTAACGATACTTGTGTTATACCATAAGTTACACCCTGACAGATAAAATCAAAATGCCGTGTTTCTCCTTGAATAACACAACCTAATGCTATAACAGCATCTATATCTTCCCTTTTTGCCATAAGTTGCGAACCTAAGCTCAGCTCAAAACTTCCGGGAACATACGATATCTCAATATTTTCATCTAATGCACCGTGATTTATAAGTGTTTCAACAGCACCTTTACACATTGCCATAGTTATATTGTCATTCCATTCTGAGACAACTATTCCAAATCGCATTTTGCCGGCAGATGGAACTTTAGAAAAATCGTAATTTGATAGGTTTTTTAATATCGTAGCCATTGTGTATCTGATTTTTAAACAAAAAAGTATCACCGCAAAGATGATACTTTTTTATCTATATATGTTTTAAATTAGTGTTTTATTTTTTTAACAAAAACTCAACGCGCGCAATATACTTCTCAATATTTCTGCCTTCTCGACTTTCGCTAAAGTTGGTTTGAATGTTTTTGTAAACTTCTAGCGCCTCTTTATATTTACCTAACTCTTCATAAGCAATGCCAGCTTTCATTAAGAATATAGGAGCGTTAAAAGTATCTTTTTTATTTTTTGCAGCCTTAAGGTAATAATTAACACCTTTTTCTATATCTCCTTTTTGGACGTATGCATCTCCAATAGCTCCATTTGCGATTGCTGAAATTATTACGTCGTTGGAAGAGAACGATTTAAGGTGTTTTATTGCGTTATCGTATTCTGATAAATTTAAGAATGCTATACCTGCATAGTAGTTAGCCAAATTGGCTGAAGGTGTTCCACTATATTCATCAATGATATATAAAAATCCAAAATTGTTCCCATCACCATAAAGAGCAAGTTTCATTGAATCTTTTTCAAAATAATACTCGGCTTGAAACATATTTGCAGCAGCTTCCTCAGCTTTGGGTTTATAAATGTAATTTCTGTATCCAAAATATCCCAATACAACCAACGCAATACCAATTACTACATAGATAATAATTTTCTGGTTGTCTTCAATAAATTGTTCGGTACGCCCTAATACCTCTCCAACATTTTCAATTCCAGCGGCTTTTTCGTTTTTCTTAGACATATTTTTATTTTTTATTTTTCGTGGCACAAAATTAAACATTTTATTGTACTATCAAATATTTAGCGCAATATTTTTTTATGTTAGTTGAAAACGGTGTATATATATGCAAATAGTTCTTATTATAAACTAATTAAGAGACAAACATTAACAAAAAAGACTATAATGAGATGCTGCTTGATAAAATAAATATAGCTCATTATAGAACAAAAATCCAAGAGATTAAAAATAGAGTTTTAAAATAATTATCTTTGTTCACAAAATTATTTATGTACCCATTTATCTGATTAAATATGCAAGTATTGAAAAAAACATCGTTGGCAATGTTGGTATTTTTATTAATGCTGCAATTTGCTTATCCTGTAAATGATACAACTATTGTTGTTACACTGTGTTACCCGGACGAGAGTTCACAAATGAACAACGTAATCCTTGCAAACTTGTCACAATCTTTGCCAAAAGAGGGTGATAAACCTTGCTTGAAGTACAATATAACATTAGAGAGCAAAATTTCTCAAAATTCTGTTACCACTCTTTACAATAATGCAAAAGTTACAAATACTGTTGTTTTTCAAGAGTTTAGCTTGCGTGATTTGATGTTACCAGTAACAGCTTTTCTTGAAATTGAGTTTTACTCTGGTCAAACTTTAATTGAAAAAAAGGAGCTGCAATTCGAAATGAAACAAAATGGTTTGTGCTTTACGTACAACGTACCTGAAGGGAAAGCCGTAACAAACGTAAAATACAAAATACCGAAAATTGAGCTTGGACAAGCAATGTTAGATAGAATTGTTGCACGTCAGCAAATTATAAGTGATTATTACACTGCCGACATACAAATTAAGCTGGCTGAGGAGGAGTTGCAAAAAATAGATTTAGACAATATCGAAAATAACGAGCAGTATCAGACAGTTTCGCAAAAATCACTTGCCACAGTGGAAAGGATAAGGAAAAAGAGATTAGATGAAACCCTGTTTCTTAACGAGCATGACCCTTTGAGACTCATGCCAAGATTAAACGAATTGGAGAATTTTGCTCAAGGGAAAAAAATAGAGTTAACCCAACAGACCGACAATATTGGACAAGAATACTACAGATTAGGTGTTGCAGCCTTACAAAAAAATGATACGGTAAACGCAATCAACAACTTTAACAAGGCTATTGAGGTTGAACCCAGACTATCAATGCCTTATGTAAAATTGGCTTCAATAGAATTATCTCGACGTAATCAAAATAAAGTAATAGAGATTATAAGATTCGTTGATAAAAACACAGATTTAGAACCACCTACAAACGAAGAATCTAGCCTGTTAATCAACACTGTTATCACTGAAATGGTTGAAGATGCAAGACTTACGCGACAACAAGGCAACCTTTCTGAAGCAACATTGCTAATTGACTCTTGCTACAGTATATGTTCATCAATATCACATGTAAAGTGCTCAAATATCCTTGATAATGAAAGAAAAGCGCTTTATACCATAATTCTCGAAAATTTTATTGCGGAAAATGAGAAAGTACTGAAAGAGGAAAAATATGATAGTTTTTTAACATTGACAGACTCTTTATACAGTTTTTACACACTGCATAAAGACCATTTTAGTAACCAAGGATTAGTGTACGAACACTTAAATAAATCATACCAAGTATTATTAAAAACAGGAGAAGAGAATATTGATGAAAATCCGTCAGTTGCGTTGGACGCTTTAATGGCTTCTAAACAGATATGCGAAACGTATTCGGAAGTTGCTTGCAATCCGCAAGCTAATACGTTGTTAAACAACGTTTTCAGTAATCTATACAACATTATGATTGATGATGCAATATCGTTGTTTGAAGCACAAAACTTTACGGCTTCTGATAGCCTTCAACAAAAGGCTTACGACTATTGCAAACAACAAAAATTGTCGATTTCTGAGAAGCACACAAAGTTAATCAAACAGNTNAAAGANCACCACTATCANGCTATTATTGAGCGACTTGAAGCTTATGCTTATAAAGGATGTAATGCTCTAACAATGGCAGACTCGGCTGTTAATATCCGCAAAACCTACAAATTTAATGCGGCTAACAATGAAGCTAAAGTGTACAAAGAGGCTGTTAACTTATGTATTAATCAGTCAATTGTAGATGCTGAAAAGTGTTTGGTATCAAAACATTTTGAAGATGTAACAACAAATCTAAAAAAAGCGGAGCGGCTAGCAGAAAATTATAACATTGAATTGGAACAAGCAACAACAGCAAGGATTGCCGAAATAAGAGGATTGTTAGAACAAAGTATTTGCAACGAAATTAAATTTAAGATTGATATACAAATTAATGCAGCAGATATTCATCTAAAAAACTTAGAGTATATATATGCTATCGTGGCTTTAAAGAAAGCAAAGAAAATTGTTGAATCTAATACTAGATGTGGCTTTACAACCGATGAAATAGATAATAAGATTAAATACTGCGGGTTACCTGCAAAGTTTCAGAGCGAATGTGAAAAATTAGTAGAACTCATTAATAAACACAAATTTGAAGCTGCAATGGTAAAACTAATTGATATAGAGCAAACATATCCAGATACATTAATGCAGCCATACACGTTGCAGGCAGTTAATACAATCAAATTTATAAAAGAGTACGACTATACTCCTTTTACGCTTGGTGCAGTTGAATATCTTGCTGATCACGGCAAAACAGAAAATGCCTTAGATTTACTATACTTTATTTACGAAAAAGATGTTCCTGCAGACTTAACCGACAAGGCTCAAGATAAAATGGGACGAAGTCTTGCTAAACGTGATGTAGTAAATCAAAAAGAATCTAATCCCAAAGAGGTTTGTTATCAATATGTTAGACACGATAAAAAGTGGTTCAAAAAAATGATAAATTCATATAAAGCACAATGGAAAGAGTCAATAGTTTCGTAATTATATTTTTGTTATTATCAATCGGATTGTCGGCACAAGAGCACAAAAACACCGACAATAAATCAACAACAACTTATACAGAATACAATATAGAAGTAGGAATTGACCAATCTTTGATAAAAAATGACACTATCAACCAAAGATTTGCTTCAAGTCCATATATATTACTTCAATATGAGAACTATTACACCGACAAATTAAGGCTGAACTTAATGCTTGTGCCAATAGCAATCCACACAACAAAAGATGAGACACAACTATTCAAAGAACGATATTTTCAACCCGAGTTTGGAATTTCTGGTAGCTATATGATATTCAACAACTTATGGCTTACGGCAGGTGCCGGATATGCTTACAGACTATTTAAACAATATAGAAGAGGTGCCGGCGCATGGACAGAAACGGAATTTAAGCAACCAGGCGCATTCGTATATGGTTCCATTGATTATTGGATTAGACCATCGCTTGGGTTAAAAGTAACTTCAGTATTTAATAAAGAGGGATATACTTTTCGAATGGGGGTATTTGTAAACTTTGAAGCGATTAAACGAAGAACTAGAAAGGAATAATTATTGGCTTACCGGTTGTAAAAACATTCTAAAGTTAATAAAAACAACAAATTGACAATAATGTCGTAAAAGTGTCGTAAATAAACCGTTATCAAAAGGGCTGTTTCATATATAATTTTGTGAGTGAAAATAAAATCAAATTATTTATGAACGAAATTGGAGAAAAAATTAAAGAACTAAGAAAGAAAAAAGGTCTTTCACAAGAAGAATTAGCCGAATTGGCAAATGTTAATTTAAGAACAATTCAAAGAATAGAAAACAACGGAAATGAACCTCGCGGACATACATTAAATCAAATTTGTAAGGTTCTTGATGTTAGCGCAGAAGAGATATTGGATTACGGCAAACAAATTGACTACAATTTTCTCTTTTACTTTCACCTTTCGGTTATATCATTCATAGTAATTCCACTCGGAAACATAATTATACCAATGATTCTCTGGCAAACGAAAAAGGAAAAAATAATTGGACTTAAAGAGGTAGGAGCAAATCTATTGAATTTTCAAATTATATGGACAGTTTTATATTTCTTATCGGTAGTGACCTTTGCTTTTCTTAAAATTTCGCACGTAAATTCTTACTATCTTTTATTTTATATATTTGCAGGACTGTGTACTTTAAATATAATTCTTCCTATATACTTTGCTTGCAGTTCAAAAAAAGGGAAAATAGAAAAGAGGTATCCGAAAATATTTAAGATTATCAAATAACCACCTTGTAATTTGTCTGTTTCTTGAAACTGTCTTGAATTGGTCACTATCATGTTTCGCTCAGCTCAGTTCATCGCATCACTTCAACAAGCTCAGTGAATTAAAACGTTCTATTGCTCTACACTATTTTTCCGAAACTTAAACAGCTCCTTTCTCTGCACCAACGGTCCTTGGTATGTGTCTGATGTTTGAGCTACTTTTATTAAATAAAGGGATTTAACCAATCTCTCGGCGATAGCTTCTAATGGGGCTTCGTGATTTTGCCCTGCAAGGTCTTTACATGCATTTTTCAAGCCGGAGTCCATATATGCTGTCATCTTTTCATATATTCCGGGGGTGTACCAAATCACTCTTATTCCTTTGCTTGCAGCCTCTCCGGACATGCTGCCCATTAAACCATGCCAGCCTGAAAAAATAAGTTTTAATGGATTAGCAGACTTGTGATTAACAAACTCAACAGGATGAGCCAAAACAATGATAGTTTTCGTAATTAATCGCAACATTTTTCGGCTAACGTGTTCATTTACAGCTGACCACTGTAGTGCGTCAAAATCTTTGAGTATGCCGTAAATCGACTCTTTTGCACTAAAGAGGTTTATGCAATAATCGAACTTGTGATTTTCAAACTGCTGAATAAAACTATCTACTCTTTCGGTACTGTTTAGTGTTTCAACAACAACCTTTATGTTCGAGTCTGTCTGACTAACCTGCAACAGGCTTGACGACCAATCATTTTCCTGATTTACGTGAGCTAACACATTAGCTCCCATCTCTAAAAGTAGCTCGCTGACAGAGACTCCAAGTGCTGAGTCGGCGAACAAAAGCAGTACGGTTTTATCTTTAAGCGGCTTAACGTTCAGTTTTGGTTTTGGTCGCTCTTTGGGAACGACATAGGTAAATGCGCCGTACTCCCCTCCCACTCCTGCCGTTGGGCAAATAATATTCATTCCGGGGGTAAGTCTCCCTTGATGTTTTAACAACGACAACGACAATGGAATGGTTGTACCAGAAACGTTTCCATAGTCTCTTTGAGCCTCCTGATACAGTTTCTCAACAGGTAAGCCCAACTCTTGGATAGCTCCGTGCAAAATGGCGTTTCCTGTTTGATGTGGTACAATCAAATCTATGTCATCATTGCTCCAGCCTGTCTCTTGCAGGGCTTCGTTGCTTATTTTGCAAATATTTGCAATTGCCCTGTTTTTAACCCAAGCACTATCCATATATAGATTAAAATCTTTGTCAACACCAACAGAATCAACCATTAATATATCGTGGTAAGTTTTTTCAACGATAATGCCTTCGGAGTTAAAGTCTTTGCTGCGACTGACAATAATCGCGGCGGCGGCATCGCCAAAGGTTGAGTGTGAAACAAAGTCGTTGTTGTTTATTAAAAAGTGCGACATCGCTTCGGTATGTGCCAAAAGAATGTGGTTAATGCGTGGGTTAGCCTTAAAGTGTTCTATCGCCCGTTTTACTCCTGTGTTGAAACCCGCACAACCACTTGTTAATGACATCACCGGAGATTGATTTTCCGCTCCAACAAAGTAGCACTTTAGTGTTGCAGCGATTCCCGGGGCATGCTCGTGATAAGAGACAGTGCTGACAATCCAACCGTCAATCTGTTCGGGGTCGATTTGTGCATCTTTTATTGCCATATCAACGGCACTGACAAGCAAATCGAGTGTTGTTGGTGCCTCTGCATGATTTTCCTTTGTGGGAGGCCACGGTGCAACGTGGTGTCGCTTGTAAAAGCCCATTTTATGTCCTACAAAATAATCGAACGGACTTACATTGGGATTGCTCTTTTTATACTCAAGATAGTTTTTGCTTTGCAAAATCAAATCTTCGTTAAATCCCTTTAACTGACCGTTCTGAGCTGCTCTGTACAAATCATTGTTTGTAACAGCGTAATCGCCTACTGCGTGACCGTAACCCGAAAATATGTAGTTTATTGACATCTATTTGGAAATTTTAAAGTTATTAGAACACAAATGACACAGATTAAACGGGTTTTTCACAGATAAAAATCTATATAAATCTGTTACATCTGTGTTCCAATTGTTCATTGTTCATTGTTTCATTGCACATTGCTAATTGCTATTAAATTTCTTCAATATCTTTTTTCTGTATCCACCCAACGCGACCATCTTCGAGACGAATTTCATACCACCCCTCAACATATGTCGTGATATTTACAGTCAAGCCCTCGTGAATGGTAAATAGTTTTGTGCCCTCGGCGTGAGGCGTACTTTGAATGGTTACAGATGGTGTCATAATTACCCCTAATGTTCTGTTTATGGCAAACTTGTGCGCCGAGTTTGCTACCACAAAAGATAATATGCTGAATATCAATGCTAAAAAAGCCACTGGAACTGACACTCTTTTTAATTTGTCGTTTAAAGAGCTGAATATAAAAAACATTGAAACTATAAACAGTACAAACAATCCTGCAGTTAAATAAGCCCACGCATTTGGCGACATCGCTGTAAACAGCGATTTATACCAACGTTTGTAAAACGGCGGTTCAATTATATCTATTTTGTCAACAATGAGTTCTTGCGCCATGCTTAAATTGTATCGCGCGTCATCGAAAGAAGGGTCGAGCTTTAGGGCGCGTTGATACCAAAGTATTGCGTTTGGAATTTGCATCTGTTTGTAATAGCAGTTGCCCAAGTTGTAATATATCTGTGACGATTCGTAACCATGCTCAACTATACGCATATAGAGGCGCGCCGAGCTGGCAAAATCGTTGTTTGTATATGCAATCCGAGCCGAGTCTAAATATGGCTGCATATTAGACTGTGCTGATAGTTGAAAGCTAAACAATATAGATGTTATTATAAAAGCTAATTTTCTCATTTTAATTATCTTAACTATTCGATATTGGTCTTGTTGATATTTGTAATCTATTGCAAAAACAGGTTTACTTAATTGCTCTCTCAAGCTGAACAAGCAAATCAACTGCCTGCGAATATACTTCCGCTGATTTTGTTTTAACAGCTGTTGGTGCATATCGTGCCATTTCACACAAATCTGCAAGTTCAGCCACTTTAGAGATTAGCTCTTCGCTTACTTCTCTTTCTCTCATCTCCTCAAACACACGTTCGCGGTTTAGACGCGACTGGTCTATCGCTAATTTATCGCCCAAGTACTGCCACAAGGCTCTCAGAACCTCATCATAGACTTGCGCATCTTTGTTGTCGCGTACAAGTTTTTTAGCTGATTTTAATCTATTACGCGATAATTTCGCAGCTCTCTTGTTTCTAACTTTTACTATATCAGACCTATCCTGAGCCTGTTTTCGCTTTAAAATCAGAAATATAACAAACAACAATAGAGGTAACAGATAGATTGTCCAAAAGAGTGGCGTGGCGAAGAAGTACGAGCCTTTGTATTTTAAATCCAAGTCGCCTGTCTGTATAAATCTGATATCTGAACCTATATCGCGCACATCTCGCCGTGCTGGACCTGTTACTATACTTTGAGAGGCATCTTGCGCCCCTTGCTCTACGGTTATCTCAAACGGTCCTGCCGACAGTTTTTTGTACGATTTGGACGATGTGTCGAAATATGAGCAGCTGAAAGCTGGAATTGTGTAAGTCCCTGCATGACGCGGAATTATAACATAATCCCACAGAATGACTCCCGTTGACCCCTGCGATGTTGTCTTAACGTTGACATCTTTTTTGGGGTCATAGACCTCAAAATCAGTGGGGAAGGTAATTTGTGGATTATCGACAAACTTAATATTTCCGGTGCCTGTCAGTTTAACTTTCAGATTTAGAGCGTCATTGGTTTTAAGCTCATTTCTACTGACTGAGGCATCAAGTCGCATTTGTCCCACGCCTCCTGTAAAGTCGGATGGACGTGGCTCCGGCAAAGGTTTAACATCAACTCTTACAACTGGGCTACTGTTAGCAACCTTGAAACGGCGGACATTTCCACCGAAAAACGATTCAAAAGGATCATTTGTCCGAACTCTTTCCGTAACAATGGCTTCAATGGTAAATGGGTCGATTTCAATGGTTCCGCTCTTCTGTGGCATTAGCTGATACTTGGCTACTAAGCCCGCCTGATATATCCTGCCATTGATATTTTCGCGTTGCAGTTGTATTTGCGTAACCGTTTCGATATCCTCCTTAAAAAAGCCTGTAAACTTGGGGAACTCAACTTTCTCAAATCCGCTTAAATTCAGGGTTGTATAGAGTTTCAGGGTTGCCACGATAGCCTCGCCCTGATAAACACTTTTTCTATCAACATGTACGCGAACAAAGAAATCGTCTTCGTTGCTTGCCAATTTTTCGCTTCTACTTGACTGTTGTCCTTGTCGTTGGGCTGGTTGCTGTTGTTGCGCCGCCCCTTTTACAACCTCGATTGTGACAGCTCGCGACTGCACTTTTTTACCCTCAAAAACCACGGTAGCAGGTTCAATTGTGTGTGTGCCTTCAGTTACAGCCTCGAGGACATATGTGTAAGTAATGGAAAATGATGAGCTCATTTTACCATTAATAAGTTGCATTTGTTGACTGCGTGACACGCCGGGTCCCGAAAGTAGCCGAAAAGCATCTGGCAACGTAAATTCGGGTGCATCAGTGCGCTCGTTAACGGTGTATGTCAACTGGAAACGTTCGCCTGTCTGCACTACGCGGGGGGCACTTGCCTGAATTTCGGTCTGCGCCTGCAACGTGGCTGTGCAACAGCAAACTGCCAAAAACGTTAGCGATATCGTGATTTTATAAAGTTTATTGATTGACATTCTTCTCAAAATAATCAGTTAAATAGTAAGTTTTATAGATACAAAATTACAATAAATCACTAACTCTACCAATCTCTTGTCGATTTAGGACGTGATTTCGATTTCTTTTGTCGGTTCAATCTTTCTTGAACATTCTGTTCTTCATTTTGCAATGCTTCAAGAATACGTGCTGCGTCTTCTTTCGAGTATTTTTCTTTATCATCTTGTTGATCTTCTTTCTCCTCAGCCTCTTGCATCTGTTGCTCTTGAGCCTGTTGTTCTTCTGCTTGTTGCTGTTGCCCCTGCTGTTGCTGTTGGTCTTGCTGATTGTCTTGATTATCCTGATTTTCGTCGTTTTGTTGCTGCTGTTGCTGGTCTTGCATTTGGTTCAACTTGCTTTGGGCTAAAGCTAAATTATATTTTGTCTCTATATCATTTGGGTTTCTTCTGAGTGCGTTCTTATACGACTCAATGCTCTCTTTAATTTTTCCTTGCATTAATTGCGAATTTCCCAAATTGTGGAAAATTTTCGCACTGATAGTATCGTGTGCAATTGTGTTTTGTATGGCTTTATACTCTCGCTCAGCCATATCGTAGGCTTTGAGCTTAAAGTTGGTGTTTGCAAGATTATATTTGGCTTCATACGATGTTGGAGCCTTTTCGATTGCTTGTCGATACATTTCGGCTGCTTTTTTCATTTTTACGGTATCAACCTGACCTGTATCGCCAATTGCCGATTTGTAATAGTCGTTTCCCGATCGTATATATTTGCGCTCTTTCTGACTATAAGCCACTTGCGTTGCTGATAATAACAATATCAGTGCAATATTTAGAATTTTACTACTTCTCATTTTTACTATATGTTAGCTTAAAAAATCTTTTTTGTATTTTAAGTGGATTAATTTTCTGCCAAAATTGTGATTTTCTTTCAGCAATTAACAATTCTAAAATCAATAATATAAAGCTAAGTGCTGCGATAAAAACAAACTGTTCTTCATATTCGGCAAATACTTTTTCCACAACTTCGCCTTTTTCAATTTTATTCAGCTCATCGAATAGATTTGAAAGCCCTACTCTTTGGTTGTTTGCACGGATATATGCGCCATTTCCTGCAGAGGCTAATTGTTGCAACATTCCCTCGTTAAGCCTTGTAATAACGGTGTTTCCTTGTCTGTCGCGATGAAAGTCGTTTGGTCTGTTTTTTATGGGAATTGGAGAACCCTCAGGCAATCCCATTCCTAAAGTAAATATTCTAATTCCTTGTTCAACAGCACTTTGAGCCAACTCAATAGCTTTATCTTCGTGGTCTTCGCCATCGGAAATAATAATTATGGCTTTGTTCCTAACATCTGAGTTTGAGAATGATACAAGTGCCCGATTTATCGCAGTAGAGATATCAGTTCCTTGATTGCTAATTAGTTCGGGTTCAACCATATCGACAAACATTCTGGCTGCTCCGTAATCGCTTGTCATGGGAAGTTGTGTAAATGCGTCGCCAGCAAAGACTATCAAGCTAATGCGGTCGTTTTCTAATTGCCCAATAAGCTGATTTATAGCACGTTTAGCCGCAGTAAGCCTGTTTGGTTTAATATCTTCAGCTAACATACTGTTTGATATGTCTAAAGCTATCACTAGCTCCAAGCCTTGTCGCTTAACTTCTTCTGTTCTTACGCCATATCTGGGTCTTGATACCAAAAAAACCAATGATATCACAGCCAATGACCAAACAATAAACTTATATACAGGTCGTAATGTTGAACGTTTTGGCATGAGTTGTTCAACTATGCTTGCCTTGCCAAGTTTTTTAATTCTTTGGTTAATGATATATCGCCATGCAATAAAGGCCGCTATCGCTATGGGGATAAGCCAAAGAAGTTTCAAATATTGCGGGTTTCCAAACTCAAACATAATGTTACTTTTTAAGGAATAGTTTTAAAAATAGTGTTTCTTAAGAGAAACTCGATCAAAATCAATCCAAGTGCTCCAACTGCAAACATAAGGTATGCCTCTTGTTTTTTGCTATACTCTTTTACTTCGATTTTAGTTTTTTCCAATTGGTCAATCTGCTCGTAAATTTTGGTTAATGTCTGTTTATTTGTTGCTCTAAAGTATTGACCATCAGTCAAATCAGATATTTGTCGCAACAAATCTTCGTCAATTTCGGTTTTCATATTTTGATATTGAATACCAAACGGCGTTTGCACAGGATAAGGTGCCTCGCCCATTGAACCTATGCCAACAGTATATGTCCTGATACCGAACGTTTTAGCTATCTCGGCGGCTGTAATTGGGTCAACCGAACCAGAATTGTTAACTCCGTCTGTCAGCAGGATAATGACCTTACTCTTAGCATCGCTATCGCGCAAACGACTGACGGATGTTCCTAATCCTGAACCTATTGCGGTTCCATCAGCGATAATTCCTGCCTTGATATCTGAAATTAAATTGATAAGAACGGCATGGTCGGTTGTCAGTGGGCATTGGGTAAAGCTCTCGCCGGCATATATTACCAAGCCTATTCTATCGTTTGGACGTCCGCTGATAAATCGTTGGGCAGTCTCTTTTGCTACCTCTAACCTATCGGGCTTGAAATCGCGGGCTAGCATACTGCCTGAAATATCTAAAGCGATTATAATATCTATCCCCTCAGTTGTCTGAGTTTCCCATGCACGCGATGATTGCGGACGCGCCATTACTACAATAAGCAACGAAAGTGCCAATATTCTAAGAAGAAACAGCACGTGACGCAGATATATGCGCCATCGGTTTGCACCAGCCTTAAATGCCTCTAAACTACTGGTTTGATAAGAAGCATACTGCTTTTTCTCCTTTAAAATGTACCACGCAATAAGTGGCAACAGAAGAAAGAATAAATAAAAATATTCCGGATTTGCGAATGTATAATTGAACATTATATTATTGTTAAAATCTTATAATTCAGTTCGTTAATTTGATTTACCACTCTCATCATTTTGAGAGTTAACCCCCTCTTGTTCTGGAACAACCTCTATTTTGGTTTTTAAAACAAAATCGTAGGCTTGCTCTAAATATTTGATATGCTCAGAAGCCAACGGTTCAAATTTTGCAAACTTTACCAAGTCGGCTGTTTCAAGGAACTCGAGCAATTTTGTTTGTAACTCTTTTTCAATCACCTTTTTAACTTTCAGTATCTGCGATATATCAGTTGTGGAGCTTTCAAGAGCCATTATCTCATATCGTAGTTCAAGGTATCGTCTCAGAATTTCAGAAAGTTTTGAATAGTAGTCTTTTATCTGCCCTCGTTGCCAATATTTCTTCTCGGAGAGCAAATCGAGTTCGCGCAACGCATAAACGTGAGCCTCCTCCTTGGGAATCTCCTCAACTATTTCAACTACTTTTCTCTTACGGTTTTTCAATAGCCAAAGAACCAAAAAGACAATAATTAAAGCTATAACTATTATTATCAAATAAGGCATATACTCATGAAAGAACTCCTTGATGGTCAGCGGAGTATCTAACGGCAATTTTATATCAGCTACTCTTGTTTCTGCGCTATCAATTTGGATTGTTTGTACCCCAAAAAAGAGTGGATTAGTATAAATTGTGTCAACTACATTAGATTTATAGCGCAGCATCACTGCAATTGGGTTAATATAATAATATCCGCTATCGAACGATGTTAATACATAACGTTTTCTGATTATTGAACGGCCGTTATCATCAATTGTGTCAAATGGTAAATCTTTAAGAATTTCAACGTTCTTGATGATTGTATCAGTGTAAACAGGAAATTGAACAAAAGCAGAGTCATAATTTTCAACATCAATTTGCAGTGTAACATGGTCGCCAATAAGAAGCAGTGTAGTATCTAAATCTGCTTTTGCCTGTGGCATACGCAGACTTGTTTGCGCATGACTTTTTACCACAAACATTGATATTAATAGTAGTAAAAATATCTTTGATATAATTCTCATATTCAACTATTTAGTTATTTATAATAGTCTATGGTATAGACTATTACATCGAACGCATTTTAAACATTTTCATTAAAGGTATTACATAATCCTCGTCTGTTCGTATATCAACAGAGTCAACACCACTTCGAGTAATTGACTTGGAAAAATATTGACTCAATTTCTCTTTCCATTGTTGATATAGCTCGCGGTTTTTGGTTCTTGAAGTATCAACCCAAAACTCTTTGTTAGTTTCGGCGTCCAACATTCTAATCAATCCTACATTTGGCAAAGCGTCTTCAAGCGGATCACTAATTCTTAGAGCAACTAAATCGTGCTTGTTGTTGGCTATCATCATGGAACGTTCGTAGCCTGTATCAATAAAATCGGATATAAGAAAGGCTGTGCAACGCTTTTTTATTGCTCCCGTGAAAAACTCCAATGCATTGTTAATATCGGTTCCTTGTTCTTCGGGTTCAAAAGTTAGTAACTCGGTGATAATCCGCAATATATGTGTACGTCCTTTTTTAGGTGGAATAAATTTTTCTATCTTATTTGTAAAGAAAATAACTCCAACTTTATCGTTATTTTGAATTGCCGAGAACGATAGCACAGCTGCGAGTTCGGTCATCAAATCACGCTTCATTATACTGTCGGAACCGAAGTTGCGCGAGCCGCTTAAATCTACAATCAACATTACGGTTAACTCTCGTTCCTCTTCAAAAACCTTTACATACGGGTGATTGAAACGAGCCGTGACGTTCCAGTCTATATCCCGAATCGGGTCGCCGTATTGATATTCGCGAACCTCGCTAAATGTCATTCCCCTACCTTTAAATGCGGAATGATATCTACCGGCAAAAACCTGTCGAGTAAGACCTCTGGTTTTAATCTCAATCTTACGGACTTTTTTTAATAAATCACTTGTTTGCAAAGTACTTAATTTAAATGTTCGTAATTTTTCTTAACTAAAAACTGAAATTAACCACTATGGCACCTCAATTGTATTTAGCACTTGATCAATAATATCCTCAGAGGTAATATTCTCTGCTTCAGCTTGATATGTAACACCTATTCTGTGTCTTAAAACATCGTGGCACACGCTTCTGATATCCTCAGGTATAACATATCCACGGCGTTTGATAAAAGCATAAGCCTTTGCCGCGCGAGCCATACTGATACTTGCACGAGGAGAGCCTCCATAAAATATCATCTCTTTTAACTCGGGCAGTTTATATTGATCTGGAAATCGTGTAGCAAACACAATATCAACAATATATTTCTCTATTTTTTCGTCTAAATAGACCTCTTTTACAACTTCACGAGCTTTAACAATCTCGTCAGCTGTAACAACTTTGTTGGCTTTTGGATACTCTTTTAATAAGTTTTGTCGCATTATCAGCTTCTCTTCTTCTATGGCAGGATAATCAACAACCGCTTTGAGCATAAAACGGTCCATTTGCGCTTCAGGTAGTGGATATGTTCCCTCTTGCTCAATTGGGTTTTGCGTTGCCAATACCAAAAAAGGATTTGGAAGCTTATGCGTTGTATCGCCGATTGTTACTTGCTTTTCCTGCATTGCTTCGAGCAAAGCACTCTGAACTTTAGCAGGCGCACGGTTAATCTCATCAGCCAAAACGAAATTTGTAAAAACAGGTCCTTTTTTTACTTCAAAGGTCTCTTTCTTTTGACTGTAAATCATTGTGCCGATAACGTCTGCAGGCAAAAGGTCGGGAGTAAATTGAATGCGGTTAAAACCGGCATCAACCGTTTGAGCTAATGTGCTAATTGCCAATGTTTTTGCTAATCCGGGCACGCCTTCGAGTAAAATATGTCCATCGGACAACAAGCCTATTAAAAGGCTCTCAACTAATTTTTTTTGCCCTACGATTACCTTATTCATTTCCAGAATAATAAGCTCAGTAAATGCGCTCTCTAATTTTATACGCTCATTTAGTTCACGAATATCAACTGTCGAATTCATATTTATAAAAGTTAAGTTTAAATTTGCATTTTAAGAAACATCTACAAAGGTAACGTCCTTTATTGATGTTTGGTTTGATTTGAGTGTAAACTTTAACTGAATTTTAACTGAAATGCGATATTTTATAAAAATTGCTTTCTGCGGAACTAACTATTTCGGGTGGCAAAAACAGCTAGATGCAGTGACTGTACAGGAGGTTCTTAGTGAACGGATATCGAAACTGTTACGCTCTGAAACCGATATTGTGGGCGCCGGCAGAACGGACACGGGTGTACACGCATTGGTGTATTACGCTCATTTCGACACTGTTGAAAAAATCGAGGATTGTGAAAATATGGTTTACAGACTAAACAAAATGTTGCCAAACGATATTGTTGTTTATGATATTTTTAGTGTCGATAGCAATGCGCACGCCCGATACGATGCGATTTCGAGAACTTATCACTACTACATTGATACGCAAAAAAATCCGTTTACCGAGAAATTTATGAGCTATCGCTATCAGCCAACCGATTTTGATTTGATGAACGAGGCTGCAATGTATCTGCTACAGGTCTCAGATTTTAGCAGTTTTTGTAAAACGGGAAGTGATAATAAAACCACTATCTGTAAGGTTACCGAAGCGCAATGGCATCAAATAAACAGCTCGCAATACTTTTTTAGAATTACCGCCGACCGCTTTTTAAGGAATATGGTCAGGGCGATTGTAGGGACACTGTTTGACGTTGGAGAGAAGAAAATCAGTTTGGACGAGTTCTATTCAATTATAAATAAGCGCGATAGATGCGAAGCGGGGGAATCTGTTGAGGCTAAGGGGTTGTTTTTGGCAGATGTTAGGTATCCGTTTATTAAGGGAAAAGACGGTATATCAATTAATCACGAACCCTTAATTTTTATATAAAAATATTGCCAAATAGTTGTATATTTGAAAGCTGATTATTAAACTGTTAACTATTATTTCGTGAATAAAAACTCATTTAACCCACACGATACAGGAATAAAAAATGGAAACTATTTCGGTTTCCCCAATAATCCTGATTCTTGCGATGTCCTGCTAATAAGCGTTCCGTGGGACGTTACTGTCTCATACAGACATGGGACATCACTCGGTCCAGAGTCAATAATTGAAGCATCTGTACAGTTAGATTTCTTCGATTACGAGATTAAAAATGCTTGGGAAACATCAATTGCTTCACTGCCAATTAGCAATGAAATAAAAAAGCAAAACTCTGAACTTAGAAAGCTTGCAGAAGAGATAATCCAAAAATTGGAACTTGGAGAGCCTTTAGACGAAAAACTAATTAATAATCAGAAGCATATAAACGCTCAATGCGCAAAGCTAAACCGCTCAATAAAAGATATTTGCTCCGCTCACTTATCCGACAATAAACATATTGGAATTGTAGGTGGCGACCACAGTGTTCCGTTAGGTTTGATTGAAGCTCTTTGCGAAAAACACGATAGCTTTGGAATACTACATATTGACGCTCACGCCGATTTAAGAGATAGTTACGAGGGGTTTGAATTTTCTCACGCCTCAATTATGTTTAACGTATTGAAACATAAGAATATATCTAAACTCGTACAGGTTGCTATTCGTGATGTCTCTGCACCAGAGGTTCTCCTATCTGAAACTGATAAAAGAATTTCTGTTTTTTCAGACTACCATTTGAAAGAGGCTGAATACAACGGAAAAACATGGAACCAACAGTGTTTAGAGATTGTTGAACAACTGCCCGAAAAGGTCTATATCAGTTTCGATATTGACGGACTTACGCCCGACCTATGCCCAAACACAGGAACTCCCGTTCCCGGCGGATTGGATTTCAACAAAG
>JGI24710J26742_10001601_pt1 | contig 20689 bp, 18 predicted proteins | sample BioPla2DNA2_FD_26742 | JGI IMG/M metagenome (IMG submission 26742) | reverse complement strand
ATGATTCGGAGGAAAATCCTCTGCTCGCATAAGAGCTCGCATTTTCCTTCGGAAAACAAGGAGGATTAAAAATATGGCTGCTATAAAAGGAAGAAAAGACAGTAAAGGATATGTGCTCAGGACCGGCGAGACATACAGAGCGGATGGAAGATATTGCTATGCATATACAGATAGGAATAGGGTACGCCGGTATGTTTATGCCAAGAGCTTACAAGAACTCAGAGCAAAAGAAAAAGAACTTTTGGTCAAATATGAACAGGGATTGGATGCGTTTGCGGCAAAGAAGATTACGCTGAATGATTGTTTTGATAGATATATCAGTCAGAAGTACAATCTGAAAGAGACCACTAAGGCGAACTATATCTACATGTACAATCGTTTTGTAAGAAATACCTTTGGGAAGAGAAGGATTGCAGAAATTCGATATTCCGATGTAAAGGAATTCTATTTTTCGATTTTACAAGAGGGTGTAAAAGCAAATACATTGGATAATGTTCATACGGTGGTGCATCCGTCGTTACAGTTAGCGGTGCGTGATGGTTTGATTGTAAATAATCCGTCAGATTCTGCAATGACAGAGATTAAGCGTAGCAAGCTTTGGGATGCCCCAAAGAGAAGAGCGTTGACAATTCCACAGCAGAAAGCATTTATGAATTATCTGGAGTCGGATAGGGATTACGAAGGCTGGCTTCCAATTATAACGGTATTGCTTGGAACCGGTATGAGAATTGGCGAGTGTCTTGGACTTCGGTGGGAAGATTTGGATTTTGAGAATCGCATGATTAGCGTAAATCATAATCTAACTGAGCGTCCGGATTCCAAGGGAGAATGCAGGAAGCATATACAGACTCCTAAGACAGATGCAGGTACCAGAACGATTCCCATGATTCAGGAAGTGTTTGATGCATTTTTAGCAGAGTATGAGATTCAGAAGTGTCTTGGCTTTTGTGAAGCTGAGATTGACGGTTATTCGGGATTTGTCTTTTCTACGGCAACGCACACGGTATATAGTGCAGCTGCTGTAAACAATGCAATTCACAGAGCGGTAAAGGCATATAATGATAAGGAAGAGCGTGAAGCAAAGAAAGAAGGGAGAATGCCAGTGGTTCTTCCGGATTTTTCAGCACACCACCTGCGTCATACATTTTGTACAAGGCTTTGTGAGAATGAAACAAATTTGAAAGTCATCATGGACATTATGGGACATGCGGATATTTCCACTACGATGGATATATATGCCGAATGTACTAAGGAAAAGAAAAAACAGGTGATGACAAATATCGAAGGATGTATTATAATTAAGTAGTTAAGATTATTGAGATGTATTTTTAGTGTACGATGTGTCTATTGAGTTATTTGGATTCATATAGATACATTTGGACAAATCTGAATAATACACCATAGAGACTATTCTATTCCGTGGGATGACATATGGATGACTACATATTCATGTGTTTCAACGGAGTTCGGTGGATTTTTGAAAGATTCGCCGATAGTTTTCCAAACGGTTCCAGAGTGCTCCACAGAGTTCAGTGGACTGTTTCAAACAGAAGTTCCCGACTATGAAACCACTATAATTTTTAGAGCTAACGGCTTAGAAGTTAATAGGTATTTATCTACCTTAAAAGATAAAAGGACTTTTTCCTAACTATGTTATGGGAAAAGTCCTTATATTTATAGATAAAATTTTAAAGACTGATAAGTAAGAGTACTTATAAGGCCCAGAAACTACCCTTCCAAGGAAGGTGTAATTAACTTCCATAAAATAAATCAAAAAATACTCTTGCATTTTTAATATAAGCTGATATAATAGTTTATGTACTAAGCGTTCCGCGATAGCTCAATGGTGGAGCATTCGGCTGTTAACCGAAGGGTTGGAGGTTCGAGTCCTCTTCGCGGAGCCATTTTTTATTTTTTGTAAAATACATAATATAAAGCAAACTACAGCAAATCCTTGCTGTTTTTTTATAAGGTCTAACATCTAATGTCTAAAAATCATGTTAATGACTTTTCTATATTGACAAATACTAATAGTTTGATAAAATTATACTAAATTGAATAATTATTATACGATGATAAAGAGGAGTAGCTTTATTAATTTTTTTAGAGAGATGGTGTTTGGTGCAAACCATTAAGTTGTAAAGTGAAGGGCGCTTTTGAGTATGTGTTTATGAAAGCAGGGCTTATGCCAAAAAGGGTGGAACCGCGGTTAAACCGTCCCTTATGGTATAGGGCCTTTTTTATTTTACAAAGAATGAAGGAGGATTAGAAAATGGCTTTTGAAAAAACCATGGATAAGATTGTAGCGCTATGCAAAGGTAGAGGTTATATATATCCAGGCTCTGAGATTTATGGAGGCTTGGCAAACTCTTGGGATTACGGTCCTTTAGGAGTAGAGTTTAAGAATAATGTTAAGAAGGCTTGGTGGAAAAAGTTTGTTCAGGAGAGTCCATATAATGTAGGAGTTGACTGTGCTATACTAATGAATACTGATGTATGGGTTGCATCTGGACACGTTGGAGGTTTCTCAGACCCTCTAATGGACTGTAAAGAGTGTAAGGCTAGATTTAGAGCGGATAAATTAGTAGAAGATCATATGACGGAAAATGGTGCAGAAGTAGCATCTGCTGATGGATGGACAAATGAGGAGCTAAAGAGCTATATTGATGAAAAAGGGATAGCTTGTCCTAAATGCGGTAAAAGAAACTTTACAGATATCAGAAAGTTTAATCTTATGTTTAAAACCTTCCAGGGTGTAACAGAAGATGCTCAATCTGAACTATATCTTAGACCAGAAACTGCTCAAGGTATTTTTGTAAACTTCAAGAGTGTTCAAAGAACTACAAGAAAGAAGATTCCTTTTGGAATTGCTCAAATAGGTAAATCCTTTAGAAACGAAATAACTCCAGGTAATTTTATTTTTAGAACAAGAGAATTTGAACAGATGGAATTGGAATTCTTCTGTGAACCAGGAACTGATTTGGAATGGTTCAAGTACTGGAAGGATTATTGCTGGAATTTCCTTTTAGGCCTAGGTGTTAAGGAGGAAAATCTAAGATTTAGAGATCATAGTCCAGAAGAACTTTCCTTCTATAGTAAGGCTACAGCAGATATAGAATATTTATTTCCTTTTGGATGGGGTGAATTGTGGGGTATAGCAGATAGAACTGACTATGACCTGAAACAGCATCAACAACATTCAGGGGAAGATATGAGCTACTTAGATCCAAAGACTAATGAAAGATATGTACCATATTGTGTTGAGCCTTCAGTAGGTGTAGATAGAATGGTTTTAACCTTCTTGGCAGATGCCTATGATGAAGAAGAATTAGAGGGTGGAGATGTAAGAACAGTATTAAGACTACATCCAGCATTAGCACCTTTTAAGGCTGCCATCTTACCTCTAAGCAAGAAACTTTCAGAAAAGTCCTTAGAAGTATATGATAGGTTAAGAAAGAGCTTTAATGTAGATTACGATGAAGCAGGAAGTATAGGAAAGAGATATAGAAGACAGGATGAAATTGGTACACCTTTCTGTATAACTATAGACTTCGATACTTTAAATGATAATGCTGTAACTGTAAGAAATAGAGATTCAATGGAACAAATAAGACTAAGCATTGATGAATTAGAGAACTATATTAACGAAAAGATAAAATTTTAGGAAGAGGGCACTTTTAGTGCTCTCTTCTATACTTTATTCAATTTTCTTCTAGGAGAAATATTTCTTTGCACATATTTAATAATTATTTTCACATTTTTATGCCTAGGTGTTATAATAAATTATAAAAAGGACATTATTAGTTAACAGGTATGTTTGATTGGGAGGAATAGGTTACAATGAAAAAGGATTTTAATGAGTTTAAAGCCTTTATTAAGAATAAAAAAACTGCGGTAGTGGGAATTGGTGTTAGTAATATTCCACTGATAAATTTATTGCTTCAGTTGGGAGCGAAGGTTACTGCTTTTGATAAAAAGTCCATAGAGGACTTGGGGGATATAGGCAAAGATTTCACAAATAAAGGTGTGCAACTTTCCCTAGGAGAAAACTATTTAGATAACTTGAAGGGCTTTGATGTAGTGTTTAAAACTCCTTCTATGAGGATTGACAGCCCAGCATTACAAAGGGCTAAGGCAGAAGGATCCTATATAACATCAGAGATGGAAGAGTTTATGAGATATTGCCCGGCTAAAATTTACGCCGTTACCGGCAGTGATGGGAAAACCACCACTACTTCAATAATTTACAATCTTTTAAAGGAAGAAGGATTTAAAACTTGGGTAGGAGGAAATATTGGAACACCTTTATTCTCAAAAATTGAAGAGATTAAACCGCAGGATAGAGTTGTATTGGAACTATCTTCTTTCCAATTGATGACTATAAATGTGTCCCCGGAGGTTGCAATTGTTACAAATGTCACTCCTAACCATTTAGATATGCACAAGGATATGGAAGAGTATATAGATGCTAAAAGGAATATTTATAAGTATCAAGGGGACAAAGATCTATTAATACTTAATAAGGAGAACCATATAACTAATTCCTTCCAAAAAGAAGCAAAGGGTAAAGTTAAACTTTTTAGTAGCAAAACTGAAATACTACATGGTGGATTTTATAAGGATAAGACCTTGTTTATAGATGGACATGAGGTTTGCAAGGAAGATGAAATTACAATTAAGGGAATACACAATGTAGAAAACTACTTGGCTGCATTCTTAGCGGTGAAAGATGAAGTTTCAGTAGAAACAATGAAAAAGGTAGCAGCTGAATTTAAAGGTGTAGCACATAGAAATGAGTTAATAAGGGAAATTCAAGGGGTTAAATACTATAATGACTCTATAGGAAGCAGTCCTACTAGAACTTTAGCTACCATATCGGTTTTTGATAAGCCTGTAATTTTGATTGCTGGAGGATATGACAAGCATATACCTTTTGAACCTTTAGCTGAGAAAGGTTGGGACAAGGTAAAAAGTCTGGTTTTAATAGGTGCTACTAAGGAAAAAATAAAAGAAGTATTCTTAAAGGTTATAAAGGAAAGAAAGATAGATTTACCTATATTTATGGCAGAATCTTTAGAGGAAGCAGTTAAGAAGTGCCAAGACATAGCTGAAGCAGGGGACTCTGTAGTTCTATCACCTGCCTGCGCTAGCTTTGATATGTTCCCTAATTTTGAAGTTAGAGGTAATAAGTTTAAAGAAATAGTTAATAGCTTATAGGGAGATCTTTTACCTGATATTGAAAGGTGGCTTTAGCCACTTTTCTTACTCTTAAGGATATTAAATTGGATTATTGGATAACTTAGGTGTTAACTTAGGTGTAGGCATAGAAGAAACAGTACTATTTAATAAAGGGGTTAATAGAATGAATCTAGTTTTAATAGGAATGCCAGGATCAGGGAAAAGTACTTTAGGTGTACTTTTAGCCAAGGCCCTAGGCAAAGCTTTTTTAGATACGGATATTCTAATACAGGAAAAAGCAGGAAAGGGACTTTATGAAATAATAGAGAAAGAAGGTTTAAAAGAGTTCTTATTTCTAGAGGAAAAGTATATCCTAGAATTAAAAGTAAAAAACACAGTTATTGCAACTGGCGGTAGTGTTGTTTATGGCAGTGAAGCTATGGAATATCTTAAAAGAAGTGCTTTGATAATATATCTTAAATTAGACTACAAGGAAATTGAGAGAAGGTTAAAGGATATAACTACAAGAGGAATCGCTATGGATAAAGGAACAAGCTTAAGAGACTTGTACGATCAAAGAATACCTCTCTATGAAAAGTATGCAGATCTTATAGTTGATTGCAATAATAAGTCCATAGAAAAGCTTATAGAAGAACTAGTTATAAGAACAAAGGATAAGTAACTTTTGACAAATGAAGTTTTTACATATTAGCTATAAGATGGTATAATGTAAGTAAGGAATCATCCTTATCAGAACATATTTATTGCTTGTGACATATAATATAATTTATATACAGCCAAATCTCCTAGGGAGAATGCGTGATAGGATATCTATATAATGTAAATGTATACATGAAGGAGAATTACTATGAAAGTTAGTAGAGTTGCAGTGATATCAGATATACATGCAAATATTCATGCCTTAGAAGTGTTTATGAAGTATTTGAATGCTAGACCAGAAATAGAATTAGTTCTTAATTTAGGGGATTTTCTTCAACTTGGTCCTAATCCGGCGGAAGTTTTTGATCTGCTTGTAGAAGATAAAAGATTTATAAATATATTAGGTAATAATGAAATAGAGTTGATAGAGCCCATAGATAAAAATGAAGATGCTGAAAGAGTTAAGCATATCCTGTGGACTAAGGAGAAAATTGGTCAGGATAGATTGGAAAAGCTAAGAAATATTCCAAAGTCTAAGATGGTGAATTTGTATGGAAAAAAGGTTATGATGGTCCATACTGTAACAGAACAATATATTGATATAAAACAATTAGAAAAGTGTGAGTATGTGCTAATGGGACATACCCATCAACAGGCCTTAGGAAGCTACTGGAAGGAAAGAAGAGTTATGAATCCAGGCTCCATAGGCTTTACTCCAAAAGGAATAGTAAACTTTGCAGTTATTGAAATAGGGGGAGGTCTGATAAACTTCGTTTTCAAAAACATGAATTATGATTATAGAATTCTTCATAAAGAGTTAATAGGGTCAGATATGCCCGGAAGAGAAAAAATAATTAATTACTTGATACCACCGGGATAGATTGATAGCCCGGTTTTTTGTTTAGATATAAAAAAGCTGAGAAAAATAGAGGAAAAAGAAAAAAAGTGTTGAATAAACATATTATAAAGATTGTTTATTATAGAAAAGTTTAAAAAGTAATTTACCTTATAGTTTTTTTNAAGTATAATATACTTATAGTAAATATTGGGGTTATTGATGATATATTTCCTAGAGTTATAAAAGATTGAAAGGTTTCAAGAAAACTCATATAGTATATAAGATATAAGGCTATTAACAAAGGNGTGAACTGCTGATTCGTAAGGGGGGGAGAAATATGCGAAAGATTATTACCTTTGGGACATTAAAGGGGGGCACAGGAAAGTCAACCACAGTATTTTCAACTAGCGGAATTTTAGCTGAAAGAGGATATAGGGTGTTAATTGTAGATGTGGATCCACAGGCTAACATTACATCCAATCTTGGAATAGATGAAACTATGGAAGGCTATATTGGGATTAAGGAATTATTTGAAGATGAGAGAATTCATCCTGAGAGAGCTATTATAAGAGGACCTATTAGAGAACTTCCCAATTTGGATATAATTGGTGCATCTATGGCGTTGACATCAACTGATATGAGGATTGTTAGTTTTCCGGGTAGAGAGTATCTGCTAAAAAAGTATTTTAGAAAGTATAGCAGTGTTTTTAATCAATACGATTACATAATATTTGATACCAATCCTAGTATGTCAATCATAAATCAAAATAGTTTCGTAGTTAGTGATGCTATTGTAATCGTATCAGATATAGGCATCAACTCATTAAAGGGACTGGAACTTTTTGTAGCACTTTGGGAAGATATAGTGGACAGGCTTGATATCGAGAACAATATAAGAGGTCTTTTGATAAATAAATATAATCCAAGGAGTAGTATTTCAAGGGAATTCGTAGAATATTGTCAGGAAGAAGAAGATATTAAAAAGCTTTTATTTAACAGTTTTATACCTGCNGATGAAAGAATATCTGAATGTGAACTATCAAGAAAACCAATAAATATAATTTTTAAAAACACCGAAATTTGCGATAGATATAATTCATTTGTTGACGAATTAATTAGTAGAGTTTAAAAAAGTGGGGAGGGTTGAAAAATGGCAAATAGGTTTAGGGCTGCGATAAAAGGTACCAGCCAAGAAATCTTGTCGGCTGGAAAAGTAGACGTTCCATTGCAAGAACCAATAGTTTCTGAGCCGAAAATGGACGTTCATAAAACAGAAGAAAAAGAAGTTCAGAGAGTTGAACATGCTGATAGCTTTGTTAGCAATGCTGTTGAGTATCCAGTCTATGGAGATATCTCATTTGAAAAGGTGTCAGAATTTTTAAAACAAAAGGTAAATCATAAAATATTTGAATTAAGGATGAGCAAGATTAAAGATATCCTTAATGCCCTTATAGACTATAAAAGAAGTCATAAGCCANTAATGCTTTGNGATTTTACGGACAACATTCCATACTGGGTAGCGGCGATTAAAATGTCACTTCCAAAGAAGGTTGCATCCACTCTTGTGTTTAGGAACTATAAAAATGAAAACTCACCGGATATAACTAATTGCTTGGTTTTTATTGATTCTACAGAAGAACGTTTGAATCCTAATTACTATAGTGAAGATGATCCAAACGTAGTAGCTTTTAACTTTGCAAAAGGGTCAAATACTAGAGTTGCTTATAATAGCAGATATTCAGAGTTAGCACAAGTTGGATATATGCTTAATGATCAAAGTTTCTATGTTTTTGAGAATTTTGTAGATGAATTCAACTATACAAAGCTTGGTCCGGACATAGACAGTTGTCTAGAGTTATTCTATTTATTGAACAATGGAATAGAATACATGGAATATGACTCAATAAATAAGGCTATGACTTTTATTGACAATTATGCCTATAAAGATACTTACAAAATGTTGCTTCAAAAGATGAATGTAGTTGTAAGCAGGGTAGGTGCAAATTTAGAAGAAAAGACAGCATTAATACTAATAAAAACCATGATGGATATGTCTAGCAAATTAGGTGAAGAAGTACTATATAACATGGTTTGTAAATTCTTTTATGGATATCTTCAAAGCTTATTATCTAAAACAGGTGAGAGCAATATAGAAGCTGTTTATAAGTTCTTTAATAATATAAAGAATATCCAGTCTAACGACATTAAACAATTTGCCAAGTATACTATAGACGAAGAAAACATAAGAAGGCTTTCACGATATGTTTTAGAGAATGATGTTAAGTATGCTCAATTCTACCTTGGAATTGTACTTTCCGTTATACAGGAAAGCAATATCGATGTTGCAGATGTTAGCTCCTTCGAAGAGTTCATAAGTAACTGTGCAGAGCAGCTAATTAAAAACAGTGTAAGCTTAAAATCTGCAATTGGTGGATTTAACGGTAAGCTAACCTATGTAGCTAGTTTAATTGGCTTGTATTACAGTAAGGCTGAAAACAATCCAGATATGAGACAGCAGGCNGTATTGTTCTGTATGGAAAAATTAAAGGAAAATACAGAAAAGGCTAAGGAATTAAGAAATCTTATTTATAACACTCCAAAGGGAACGGAATTGATTTTAGAGGAATTTGCTATTAACTTAAAAGAGGCCCATGATAAGGATCAATTCTTCTGGACTTATTTAGTTCAAGTACTTGATGGTATAGCAGGCTTTAGACAGAATCATTTCTCAGAAGCCATTGCTTATTATCTAGATCTTATAAAAGATGAACCAATCTTTAAGGAAGAATGTCTGAAAATAATAATCATGGCTTCTAAGAATCAGATAGAAATAGATAATAAGGCTCTTACAAAAATTATTGAAGAGTATGAAAATCAAATNCCTCTAAAAGTACAAGATAAAGCAACAAAAGATGCTATGATAACTTTATCAGCAATAAAGAGAAGAAGGAATATTGTAACAGCAAACAATATAGTGGATCTTACTGAGTTTGGAATTAAGTTAGAGAATGCTGGTACATATAAAGCTGTAATAGAACTTTTAACAAATGGTGTTCCAGATTTAACAAATGTGTCAGACGCCAAATATAAAGAATTCCTTCAATGGACTATTGACTTGCTATTGACTAATTCCCATAGTAGAATTACCGATATTTTGGGCTATTACAAGAGTGTTTGTCAGATGAAAGAACAGGGCTCAGAAATGTATGTTGAGTACGCTCTAAGCACTGACAGGGTAATTCAACTGAAGGAATATTTAAGCAAGATGAATACTAAGCAAGTACAGTTCTATATGAGTATCATTTTAGAACACCTTATTAACAATAGAAGTCGTTGGGACAATCAAGGGCTTTATGAAGGATTTATCAATAACTGTGTGGACTACTTGTCTGAACATAGCAAAGAATTGTACACTGTTATGGAATTAATAACTCCAGCAAAGGAATTCTTTGCACATGTATTGGTTAGGTATTACATGAACTTAAAAAATAATTCTTCAGAAGCTGTAAAGTTCTTTATGAACAAATCTAAGGCTAACGGAGAAGAGTGGACCGATGAAGTAAGATTGTACNTTGGTGAAGCTGAAAATGGTCTAGAATTACTGTTAGATGAATTTAAAATACTCTTTGATAAGGTAGAGGAAAAGACCGAATTCTTCTGGAGTTATAGCAGAATGGTATTTAATAGAATTCCTAAGTTTAAGAATGAATATTTCTCTAACGCTTTTGAATACTATATGAATACTATTGAAGGCACTGATAGGTATANAGAAGAATGTATGAATATTCTAGAGCTAGTAGCTGATGAAAAGGTTAAGCTAAATCCGAATTTATTATCATCTATTGTTAAGGAATATGAAGCTACAATACCTTTAACTTTCCCAGCACAGCAGACTCTAGCCATAATTGATGAAATTGAAGCTATAAAGAGGAAAAACAACATAGATGTGAAGCCAAGTGTAGGAGATGTACTTAGACTAGGAATATTAATTCAGTCTACTGACTTAGAACACGGACTTATTGGGGCTTTACATGATACTGATGTAAGATTAGATGGATCTACTCCTGAAAGATATACAGAATACCTAAATTGGTGTTTACCTAATTTATTTAGTAAACTTAATGTTTTAGAAAATGCAGCATTAGTTAAAAAAGTATTCTATGTGGAAGAATACAAGGAAACTTTCAGCAAGATATACAATGATTTGCTTATGCAGCAAATACGTTCTGGAGTACTGAATGCATCAAAATTTGAATTGCTTGGACTTTTGAAGGAGATGAATTTAGAAACTTCTGAACTAAGCACAATAATGGTTTCCTATTATGGAAGACAAAAGGAACAAGGAGATGTAAGAGATTCTGTAGGTTTATTTGTAGATATAATTGATAGTAAGTCTATAGAACAAGCAAATGATATAAGAGCGAGCTTAAGCACTCTACCAAATGGAAATGAGTTGCTCTTTGAAGAATATATCTCTAACTTGAATGTGGCTTCTAATGTTCAAAAGTTCTTCTGGAGATATGTTAAAAATGTCTTCAACGAAATACCATCCTATAAAGAAGAGTATTTTGTTCTAGCNATAAGCAAGTATCTAGATTGCATAGAAGGGACTCAGGATTATTCAAAGGCTTGTTATGAGCTATTAGGAATAGTTAAAGAAAGTGAAGAAGATTTAGGTAGCGACCTTGAAACTAGAATACTTATAGGCTGTGAAATGATGTTGTCCCTATCCAAGAGCTATGATAGCCAATTTGAACTAATCAATGAACTTGAAAGAGTAAAAACTAGTCGAAGAATAAAGACTTCTCCAGATATGGTTGCCTTAGTTAAGTTTGCAACTGAATTTGAGAAAGTTAAGGGCTTAGATCAAATGCATAAACTGCTTAACAAAGCTAACCTGGATCTTGACGACATGGACATTATTAAGTATGAGGAGTTCTTAGACTATTTCTTACCAAGGATAGCTTTAGCAGTTAACTCTTGGACAATACATGCAGTTATCAAGAAGGTTTTCTGTGTGGAAAGAAGAAAAGCATTATTCTTTACTAAATATGTCTCAATACTAGCAGACAACATAGAAATGGATAAAATATTAGGAACTAAGATCTTTGCAGAATTTATTGTATACTTCTTCAATTCCAGAGAACAACATGGTGAAGATTTATATGTTCAGGTAAAGACCTCCTTAATAANTATTTTATACAGACTTAATGCTAATATCCTAAAGGATATCAATAATTCACTGAAAGCTGAGATAAGCGGCATGAGAAACAAAGAAATGATAATAAAAGACTGGGATCAAATGTATTTAAAGGTAGCACCAGCTGCTAAAACAGACACTGGTTTCTTTGGAAGATTTTTCGACAGAAGATAATAGAAAGTAAGAAACACCTAGGACTTCTTAGTTCCTAGGTGTTTTTATCCTTAAAAGTTAAAGATACAAGTATCATTTTATAACAAATACTTATCCAGGTGTATCAATAGTAGTAAGAGTGAATAAATAAAAGCTTTAGGAAGATATAAAAAAATAATTTGCTAAAACGGCAANGTATTAAAAGAAAGTCTTAAATATATATGATAATATATCTCTTGTCCTTAGGAATAGCTAGATTAAGTCACAAGACAGCTTTTAAACCATTAATACTGTTGGTAAAAGCATAGAGGCTAGCCTAAAGGTTCAAATATATGGCTGGATAGCTCAGTCGGTAGAGCAGAGGACTGAAAATCCTCGTGTCCCTGGTTCGATTCCTGGTCCAGCCACCATATATGTGGCGCTATAGCCAAGTGGTAAGGCACGGGTCTGCAACACCCTTATCCCCAGTTCAAATCTGGGTGGCGCCTCCAAAATAAGCGGCCTATGGTCGCTTTTAGTTTTCAAATATAGAGTTAAGCTTAAGATGGAGGGATAGGGATACAATGGAAGGACAATTTTCAGGAATGGGTACTAACCCCAATGAACAGGGGCAAAATATTCAGAATCAATATGGAGCAAATTCAAATATGAATGGCCAGTGGCAAAATGGCAATGACTTTGATATGCAGAAACAAGAACTGAAATTTTGCAAGTTTTGTGGTTAAAAGATAACAATGGACGCTGTTATTTGTGTAAAATGTGGTAGACAAGTTGAAGAGCTTAAAGCTGCAAACCCACAGCCTCATATTGTAATTACCAATGATAATTCCAGCAAAAATGCAAATCTGTCTGCAGCGGTTAACATGGGTGGTCATCATATGGGCTATAGAACACCAAAAAGTAAGATTACTGCCCTGTTATTGTGTTTCTTCTTAGGTGTTCTTGTAGTTCATAAGTTTTATGAAGGGAAAGTAGGAATGGGTATTTTGTACCTATTTACTGGCGGATTATGTGGTGTTGGAGTTATAATAGATTTTATTGTACTACTTTTTAAGCCATCTATATATTATGTATAACTAAAAGCTTTACTTTTTCAGTGGATTTTCAATTAAAATAAAAAAAGCAGGAAATATTTTAAGATTCTTTAAAGTATTTCCTGCTTTTTTTATTTTCTCATACCTGCTTTCTCTTATCTCTTATCTGGCCCTAGGCCTAAAACATGTCTTTCTTATTCAAGTAAAATGCAGTAACTCCACATAGAAATATAATGGTAGCAACCATAATCCAAAATCCATTAGGATGAGCCCGTAAAGGTATATTGTCAAAGTTCATACCAAATAGACCGGAAATCATATTTGGAATAGACATAACTATAGTAATAGAAGCTAGCAATTTCATCACAATGTTTAAGTTGTTAGATATGACTGAGGCAAAGGCATCCATGGTACCAGTAAGGATATTGCTATATATGTTGGCCATTTCTATAGCTTGTTTATTTTCTATAATAACATCTTCTAGTACGTCTTTATCTTCTTCATATTTAGTTATAAACTCTAGTTTCATCATTTTTTCTAGAGTAATTTCGTTAGATTTAAGGGAGGTAGAAAAATACACTAGGGATTTTTCCAGTGATAGAAGCTGGATTAGCTCTTTGTTTCTCATAGACTTATGAAGTCTTTTTTCTACCATGACACTTTTTTTACTTATCTGTCTCAGATAAAGTAAGTAGTATATTGCAATTCTATTTAATATTTGCAAAATAAATCTAGAACGCTTAAAAGTGAAAAAAGATTTTACCTTTCCTTCCACAAAGTCTGTGAGGATCTTACTGTTTTTTAAGCATACCGTAATAATTTCATTTTCTGTGTGAAATATTGCTAGGGGGTATGTATCATAGGTTAATGAGTTATCCTCCATTTCTGTGAAGGGTATATCTACAATAACTAGTATATTCTTATCTTCTATGTCAAGACGAGAAGTTTCCTCATCGTCAAGAGGTGCTCTTAAAAATTCTATTGGTACCCCGGTCTTTTTTGAAATTAATAATAGTTCTTGGTCTGTAGGAGCTACTATGTTTATCCAACAGCCCGTTTCTATATTGTCTATTTTTTCTAGAGAATTACTGCTTTCGTTTATGCTTTTATAAATATTGATCATGGGATACACCTCCTAAATTATATTACAACAACACCATTATACCCTTTAACTTAAAGGGTGTACAGGAAAATTTAGACATATAAAAATAGAGGGTTTCCCCTCTATTTGTTCACTTTAGCATAGAATTCCTCTTTGATTTCTGAAATTAAATTTTCTTTCTCAATAATATCTAGACCGGTTAAGGCTAAAGCCGAGGCAGCATGTAGTGCTCTTTCTTGTGCAAAATCAGATAAAGTAGCCACAGAAAATTTCTCTGTGCCATAGGGGATATCATCTTTCTCTGTAATTTGTATATATGGATGAATACTAGCTGTGCAGTGACTGACATTTCCCATGCTTAAGCCTTGTTCTATATCATTAAGGCCATAACTATCTATAATACCAAGTTCCTTTAGATTATGGCTAAAGATACGAGTCAAGGTTTTATTTGTAATCATCTCACTGTAAGGAAGTTCGTAAATATTAACTTCAGAGCTTACATTAGTTATAAAGGAAGCAGTTTCCACCAATCTCTTAATTTTTCCTTCAACTTCTTCTGCAATGGTAAAATCTTTAGCCCGTATGTATAGCTTTATTTCAGAAATATCCTTAGGTAGCGATGGTTCCTTACGGCTGTCGCTCAAAACAAGGTCTATTTGCAAGTTGTCACCATAACCTTTTATTAATATATTCAAACTGTTTAGTATAAAAAGGCTAGCATCCATAGAGGATAAGCAATCAGATTTTAAGCATAGGCTACCGGATGCCTTTGAAAATTTAATACTAAGAGGCAAAACTGCCTTTGAACTAGCACCCTCAGCAGTAAGTATATCTGGATGTACCATCATAGCCACATCTATGTCATCAAAAATTCCTTGCTTAGCCATGGTAACCTTAGCTCCACCTATATATTCTCCGGGACAACCTAGAATAATTACAGTACCACCAGTTTTATCAACTACCCTTGAAAGAGCTAAGGCAGCACTACAAGATATGGCTGTGCTAAGATTATGTCCGTGAATGTGTCCCTTAGATGGAGGGGCATCTAAATCGCAAAGGAAGCAAATTTTTGGATAGTCCTTTCCATACTCTCCGTAAAAGGCGGTGGATATATCCAGAAAATTATCTATTACTTTAAAGTTATTATCCCTTAAGATCTTAGTTAAATAAGCTGCAGCCTTTCTTTCTTTGTAGCTTTCTTCCGGATTATCATAAAGAAACTTGGTTATATTGTAAATTTCATCCTTAATAGTGTTTAAGTATGATATGATTTCTTGTTTCATAAAGGCCTCCATGTAATAAATATTTGTAAATTTATTAAAATAATTATAAATGTATTTTTCCCAATTATAATAATTGAATACATTAATTCTTGGGGCTGAAAAAAACTTAGGCTTAAAAAAGGTGGACAACATAAATTTTTAGTCTTTTGAGAATACAATATAATATATGAGGCAATAATTTAAACAGTTCTAGCATGTGTTAAGGGGGTGCATATCACTCTGCTGCTAGTAGGTTCTTTACCAGCAGGGTGAGTGTAAGCTTATGGCAAAACAAAGATGTATTATTTGTAGAAAAGCATTAAATAATGGTATAATTATCAATGGGAGAGTTATATGTAAGTCCTGCGAAGGTCGAGTGGTAAACTCAAAGATAAATACAGACTTTTATAATTACTATAGAGATTGTATTAAAAAAACCTTAGTAGATTTATTACCTAAGGATGGAAAAACCCAAGCGGAAATTTATAGATGAAATTATTTTAAAATTAACTTTTGTTTTAAGAAAGGTCGGAATTTAATTGAAGGATCTACCAGTGTTAGAAGGAATGTTAAACTATTTGAAGGAAAACAATAGTCCTTTTTCAATGCCAGGACATAAGAGTGGAAGGGCCTTTATGAAAACAGAAGCAGGCAAAGTCCTCCAAGAAATTATCTTACATGGTGATATAACTGAAGTAGAAGGACTAGATAATTATCATGACCCTAAGAGCATTATTAAAGAAGGACAGAGGCGGCTTAAAGAGTTATATGGTAGTGAGGAGTCTTATTTTCTGGTGAATGGTAGCACCAGTGGCAACTTAGTTATGATTTTTTCAAGTTTCAATGAAGGTGACAAGATAATCGTTGAAAGAAACTGCCATAAGTCTATTTTTAATGCCATAATATTAAGAAAACTACAACCTATTTATATAAAGAACCTTTATAGCAGTATATATAATGCTCCTATATCCATTGATATGGAGCATTTTTTAAAGATTATTGAAAACAACAATGATATCAAAGGCATTGTCTTAACCTACCCTAATTACTACGGGCTAGCTTGTGACTTGGCTAGTATTGTAGAGAAGTGTAAGGAAAAAGCTATAAAGGTATTGGTAGATTGTGCCCATGGAGCCCATTTTGGAATAAGTAAGAAATTGCCGGAAAATCCTATGAAGCTAGGAGCTCATATGGCAGTAATGAGTGCCCATAAAACTCTGCCAAGTTTAACTCAAACTGCCTACTTACATATTGCTGAGAATGAGGACAAGGACAAAGTGAGATTCTACTTAAGTACTTTTTCTTCTACTAGTCCCTCCTATATTTTTATGGCATCTATGGACTATGCTAGATTTTATTTAAATAAATATGGGAAGGAAGACTTTGAAAACTGCATTAAGTTAGTAGAAGAGTATGGCGAAAAAATAGATAAATTAGAAGGATTTTCAGTTTGGAAAGAGAAGGATATCAATAAAGAGTATCCTCAGTGGCAAATGAAAATGGATAGAAGTCGTTTGCTTATTCATGTGGATGAAAGCTACAATGCCTATCTTATACTTGATTACTTAAGGGCAAAAGGAGTCCAGTGTGAAATGACCGATGGCCATAATCTGGTCCTTATTGCTTCACCTTTCAATACTGTAGAGGACNATGAAAGGCTATATGATGGCTTGAAGCAGTGTCCCTTAAATAAATTTAAAGCTAATTTTCATATGAATTGGAAAAGTAATTTGCCAAAATCCAGTCTTTTACCTTGGCAGGCTTTACAAGGTGAAGTAGAAGAGCTATTTATTAAAGATAGTCTTGGCAGGGTAAGTGCCACTAATATAGTACCCTATCCACCTGGAATTCCCCTAATAATGATGGGTGAAATTATAGATAAGTTTACAGTAGATATGATACAATATTGCATAAGCAATGGAGTTACAATACTGGGATTTGAAGGAGATAAGATAAAGGTTATTAAGACTTGAGAAAAGAGGGTTGTTAATGAAAGGAAAATTAATTATAATAGACGGTTCTGATGGTAGTGGAAAGGCTACCCAAAGTCTAAAGCTTTTTCAACGGCTGCAAGAAGAGGGCTATAAAGTAAAAAAAGTGGAGTTTCCCGATTACAACAGTGACTCCTCTGCCCTTATTAAAATGTATCTCAATGGAAGTTTTGGTAGTGATCCTAATGATGTTAATCCTTATGTAGCTTCTTCCTTTTACGCTGTAGATAGGTACGCTTCCTATGTTACAAAGTGGAAACAGTTTTATGAAGAAGGGGGAATTATACTCAGTGACAGATATACTACCTCAAATATGGTACACCAAGCGGCAAAAATTGAGGATCAAGTGGAAAAAGATAAATATTTAAATTGGTTATGGGATTATGAATTCAATTTATTTGGACTTCCTATACCAGATGCAGTAGTCTTTTTAGATGTACCAGCAGAATATAGCAGAAAGCTTATGGAAGAGCGTTTAAATAAATTCACTGGCACAGAAAAAAAGGATATCCATGAAAGTAATATGGATTTTCTCCAGCATTCCTACAATAACGCAAAACAAATTGCTGAAAAGTACAAATGGAAAACAATAAACTGTGTAAAGGATAATTCCATGTATTCTATTGATGAAATCCATGAAAAAGTCTATGAAAGTTTAAAAGATATACTTGACCATGACAGCCATAAGGTCTAAGTCTAATTATTAAAAATTACTATTTTACCTATTACATATGTGATAAAATATTAATAGGTAGATACCATAAGGAGGGATAATATGAAACTTATAATAGCAATTGTTCAGGATGACGACGCTGGGGATTTGATAGACGGTTTAACAGATGAAGGTTTTAGAGTTACAAAATTGGCAACTACAGGAGGATTTTTAAAGGCAGGAAACACTACTTTAATGATAGGTGTAGAAGAGGAAAAGGTAGATAGCGCCTTAGCATTTATCGAAAATATATGTAAAACAAGAAAACAGGTTGTTACATCCCCTTCACCTATAGTTGGAACAACAGGTATGTACGTGCCTTATCCTGTGGAAGTGCAGGTAGGAGGAGCAACGGTATTCGTAATAGATGTAGATAAATTTCTTCGTTATTAATTTATTTTAAGAGGTGATGACATGAGTAACAATAAGATAATAGGGCATGAACTTATAAGAAAATACTTCCATGATGCCATAGGACAAGGAGTTTTATCTCATGCACACCTGCTTGTTGGTGATGACGGCATTGGTAAAAGCTTAATAGCTAAAGAAGCTGCTACTAGGATTCTTGGAAAAACTGAAATAAAACAATATGTTGATCTTTTAGAATACAGAATTCCAAAGGGGAAAAAGCTAATAGGAGTAGACGAAATAAGAAGTGTAATAGAGGAAGTAAATAAGAAACCCTATGAAGGCGATAAGAAGGTAATAATTGTGTATAATACGGATAAGCTAACCATTCAAGCACAAAATGCCTTTTTAAAGACTATTGAGGAGCCGCCAAAAGGAGTATACATATTTCTTTTAGTTGAAAATAGTGAAGTTATATTGGATACAATAAAATCAAGATGTCAGATTCATAAGCTTAATAGTTTGCCTTCACTAGAGATGGAAAGATTTATTAATAAGGTTTATCCTAATTTAGATGAAGATAAAAAAGAAACCCTGTTAGCTTTTTCTAATGGTATCCCTGGAAGATGTCAGCTCTTTATGGAAAACGAAGACTTTAATAATATTAGAAATACATCTGCACAGATGATACTAGATATGAACAATATTTCTGAAGAAAAATTTCAAGACTACAGCAAGTTTTTATTAAAATATAAAGATTTCAGCGATGAAGTATTGGATACAATTCTTTCTTATATAAGAGATATAATAATTTTTAAGGATACGGGAAGATTAAATCTATTGATGAATAAGGATAAAGGGAGCTTTGTAGAGGAGGCCTCGACCTTCTTTTCATATAAGAAGTTAGATTCAATTATTGGCACAATAAAAACTGTTAGAAGTAATTTAAGCAGTAATGTAAATCCCTCGCTAACTTTTGATGTAATGCTTGCAACAATGTTAAATTCTTAGTATTCATATAGATTGTCTACTAAATCAGTAGTTTGGTGAATCTAAATATTTTGAAGGCTCAATTGGAGGTTAATATGGTAAAGGTAGTTGGTGTACGATTTAAAAAGGCTGGTAAGATATACTATTTCGATCCGGCAGACAACCAGATAAATAAAGGAGATAGTGTAATAGTAGAAACTGCTAGAGGTATTGAATTTGGAGAATGCGTCATAGGCCCCAAGGAAATTAGCGAAGAAGAAATGGTGGCGCCTCTTAAAAGTGTTTTAAGGAAGGCTACAGAAGAAGATGTTAAAATACATCAGGAAAATAAGGATAAGGAAAAGGATGCCTTTGACATATGTATAAATAAAATTAAAGAGCACAATCTTGAAATGAAATTGATTGATGTAGAGTATACTTTTGATAACAATAAGGTTATTTTTTATTTCACAGCTGATGGCAGAGTGGATTTTAGAGAACTGGTTAAGGATCTTGCAACCATTTTTAAGACCAGAATTGAATTAAGACAGATAGGTGTTAGAGATGAGGCTAAGATGGTAGGTGGCTTAGGTCCATGTGGAAGAACCTTATGTTGTTCATCTTTTTTAGGTGATTTTACATCTGTTTCAATTAAGATGGCAAAGGAACAGAATCTATCCTTAAATCCAACAAAAATTTCAGGTATATGTGGTAGATTAATGTGCTGTTTAAACTACGANCAGAAAACTTATGAACAAATAAGAAGGNAACTTCCTAAGGAGGGTTCCATTATAGACACACCTAAAGGAAGAGCTGAAGTTATAGCTAATAGTGTAGTAAGAGAAAAGGTAAAAGCAAAGATAAAGATGCCAGAAGGCGAGGATGCAATAGAAGAATTTAGCATATATGATGTTAAATTAGTATCTGGTAGTTATGAGGACACTATTACTGAAGATGAAATAAAAATAGAAATTGATGAAGATGTACATGAAGAAGATGTGAAAGGGCTTTTCGAGGATAATTGAGGTGGTTCTATGAATGAAGTTATTAAAGTTTGTAATATGAACAAAACTGAAGATGTAAACCGAATTAGAAAAGCAATTTCAAGCAACGAAGGAGTAGTTGCTTGCCAGATAAATAAGGAAAAAGGTGAAGTAAGCGTAGTCTTTGATAGCTACTTTGTTAATATAGAACAAATTATCCAGTCTATAGAGGACTTGGGCTACACGGTATTGTAAAAAA
>JGI24710J26742_10001594_pt1 | contig 20772 bp, 17 predicted proteins | sample BioPla2DNA2_FD_26742 | JGI IMG/M metagenome (IMG submission 26742) | reverse complement strand
TTCTGAGATTGTTTTTAATAATGCCATCGAGCTTATTGGCTTGGCAAGATAGGCATTACATCCTGCTTCAAAGCTTTTCGATTTTTCCTCTTCAGCTGCATATGCCGTTTGTACAATAATAGGAATATCAGGACGTATTTTTTTGATTTCGCGAGTAGCGGTGTAGCCATCCATGACAGGCATTCTGATATCCATTAAAACAATATCTATATCTTTATTTGTCAAAATATGCTCTAAAGCTTCTTTACCGTTTAATGCCCAAATGGTTTTTATTTTTGTTTTACGTAGTACTTCTTCGATAAATAAGTAGTTGTTTTCGTCGTCTTCAGCAATTAAAATAGTTTTGTTACTCAGATCATTGTTATCGTTATTTAGATAATCTTCAGTAGCTTTTTGTTTGCTTTGATCGATAGGAATAGTAAATGATAACTTAATGCCGGTATCGGTTTTGCTTCTGTTTATTGAAAAATCGCCCTTCATTGCATTTATCAGCCCTTGAGTGATTATAATGTTTAAGTCCAAGCTGCTGTAATTTTCAATTCCTTCGTTAAACTCGCTTGTTTGGAAAATATCTTCGAGTAAAAATCTGTCAATAATTGCATTACGGTTATCGATAAAAAACTCAATATATTTCTCTTTGATATCAGCACCAATAAGTATTTTTCCTTTGCGTGTTAGTTTTATGGAAGTTTCAATTAAATTTGAAAGTATCTGTTTAGTTCTGAAACCATCTATGTAGTATGAAGGCTCTTCTTCAGTGACTGTATATTTGTTGACTAATTTTACATCATTGAAAATTGGGTCTTCTATGATTTTTTCGTAGTGACTAGTCAAATCATCGAAAATAATAGACAATTTCGTTTCCGACTGATTAATAACAACTTGTCCCGACTCGATTGCAGATAGATTAATTATGTTATCAATAAGTTGTATCAATGAGTTGCTGCTACTTCTAATCATCTCTACAAAGTTCTCTTTTTGACTTAATGAGAGCTCCGGGTCGAGTAACAGATCACTAAACCCTATAATTGAGTTCAAAGCTGATCTGATTTCGTGACTGATATTAGTTAAAAACATGGTTTTAAGTCTGTCCCCTTCTTCAGCTTTAGTTTTAGCGTTTTTTAGCTCCTTTTGAATTTCATATTGACGTGTAACATCTCTACTAATTCCTACAATTCCCAATGTCTCACCGTCAATATTGTGAAACGGAACAACCAACGTATCTAAAAGGGCACTTTTCCCGTTTGGTAATATTACCCACCTTTCAAACCGTATTGGTTCGTTGCTTTCTATAATCTTCTTGTTGTTTTTGTGATAATCAATGGCTTGTTTGATATCGAAAAGCTCAAAGTCTGTTTTTCCTATAAGCTCCTCGTCAGAAAGATTGTAGTGCTTTTTAAATGCGGTATTTGCACCGATATATCTTAACAGGTTGTCTTTGTAGAAAATGTAGTCAGGTATAGAGTTAATAATTGAAGAGAGCAATGCACTTTCGTGTTCAAGTCTTCTTTCCGCCCTGTCTCTTTTTGTGATGTCGAGAGCAAATGTTAATAATATTGATTGATTATCAGGTTTTTGAAACGTGGTTTTGCTAATCTCAAAAATATGTAACTGTCCATTTGCGCTTATAACTTTCTGTTTTGCAGATGTTTCATTTTCTGCTAGTAATAGTTTTTTTAGTTGATCGTCTCTTTTTAGAGCTTCATTTATTTTATCGTTGGTGCAATCATCTTTAATTAAGCCAATTAAGTTAACAAAAGTATTGTTAAAAAGAATAAACTCTCCGTTTGAATTTTGTATAAAAAGTGGGTGGTTTATTGCGTCAATGGTTTGGTTCAAGTAACACTCTATTTCATCTAAGTTGTTTTCGGCTTCTATTTTATTTTGTATCTCTGTTTTTAGTCTGTTTTTTAGTTTTTTATTTTGTTTAAACATTGTGTATGCAACAATGACAAATAAAACTACAGAAATTATAAAAAGATACTTATATATTGGATTTAAAGACGTTGGTTTTAATGCGATATTTGGATCAACATAACCAAACCACTTTTGTTGAATAGCGATGTATTCGTCCGAGTTTAATAAATATTCGAGACTTTCATTTATTGACATAAACAAAGAGTCATTGTTTTTATTAAATCCAAAGCCGTATTCAATACTTAAATTACTTACTGGGTAACTCCATATATTTTGCAGACCGTTTTTTTCAATCAGGTGTAATCCTGTTTTTTCAGGCAATATAAAGAAAGTGGTATCGTTGTCTGTTTGCTTTGAAAAAAAACTGCGTCTTATCTTTTCTGAAACTACTACACAATTGCCAACCAACGATTTATTTATTAATTCATAAATTTCAGGTATATCAGTCAATAGTTCGTATTGGTCAATTGGAGTGTTTGCAAATGAGATGCTTGCATGGTGAAAAACCGAAATCGACAGTTTGTTGTATGTTTTAGATAATTGAAAATTAGAGAGATTCTCATCTGATTTATACATCATAAGAATCATATCTGTTTTATCGCTCATTAAATCACTTTTCAGTTGCGAGTAGCTTTTTTGGACAAATTTAAATTCAACTGGCAAACGTTTGCTAATAGCGTTTAAGATATCAATATTAAATCCAATAGTTTTTTCGTTTGATATATATTCGAAAGGAGGTGCATCAGCTTGAATCCCAACAGTTATAACTTGCCGATTTGCAGAAAGTAAACTAAAACAATTAAATATAAGAAACAGAAAAATATATAATTTAATATTTATCCGGTTTGTCATGTTTTTAGTTGTTAGATGGTATCAGGTTTAGCACACTAAAATATAAAATATTAAGCAATTATCAAATCACATTTATCGTAAATGTTGAGTACAGATTAAATGATTTTCGACAAATTCTTAATCACCTTTAGCTTATAACTTATATTCCTCTCATTAAAAACAAGCAATATTTTTTGTAAATTTGTATTTCGAAAATTAAAATATATATCATATGAAGACTAAATCATTCAAAGAACAAATTCTTGAAGGAATTCCCAGTGAGTTGCCTTCGCCAAAACCGTATGATCCGACTATTAATCACGCTCCTAAGCGCAAAGAAATCTTAACTAAGGAGGAAAAAAAACTTGCTATAAGGAATGCTTTACGATATTTCAACCCAAAACATCATGCAATTTTGGCTCCCGAATTTGCCGACGAACTTGCAAAGTACGGACGTATCTATATGTACAGGTTTATGCCTGATTATAAGATGTATGCTCGACCAATTGAGGAGTATCCAGGAAAAAGTTTGCAAGCAAAAGCCATTATGTTGATGATACAAAACAACTTAGATCATGCTGTGGCTCAACACCCCTGTGAATTAATTACTTATGGCGGTAATGGAGCAGTATTTCAAAACTGGGCTCAATACTTGCTTACAATGAAGTACTTAGCCGAGATGACAGACGAGCAAACTTTAGTTATGTATTCGGGACACCCAATGGGGTTATTTCCATCGCACAAAGATGCTCCACGTGTTGTAGTCTCTAATGGCATGATGATTCCAAACTATTCAAAACCAGATGATTGGGAAAGATATAATGCACTTGGAGTTACTCAGTATGGACAAATGACAGCAGGTTCGTATATGTACATTGGACCGCAAGGAATTGTTCACGGAACCACAATCACAGTTCTTAACGCAGGTAGAAAAATTGCAAAAAATAACGAATCACTAGCTGGCAAGTTGTTCGTTACAAGTGGTTTAGGTGGCATGAGCGGCGCTCAGCCAAAAGCAGGAAATATTGCAGGAGTAATATCGGTTACGGCAGAAATTAACCCCAAAGCCGTACACACGCGACATTCTCAAGGTTGGGTTGACGAAGTAATCGACAACTTGGACACTTTGGTTGCTCGTGTACGCAAAGCAAAAGAGAACAAAGAGGTTGTCTCTATTGCATATCAAGGCAATGTGGTTGATGTTTGGGAACGTTTTGATAAAGAGAATATTTATATTGATTTGGGTAGCGACCAAACCTCGTTGCACAATCCTTATGCGGGCGGATATTATCCGATAGGCTTGACATTGGAAGAGTCGAACGAGATGATGGCTAAAAACCCCGAAAAGTTTAAAGAGAAAGTATTCGAGTCGCTACGCCGACACGCTGCTGCTATAAATAAACATACAGCTAAAGGGACTTATTGGTTCGATTATGGCAATGCGTTTTTATTAATGGCAAGCCGTGCAGGTGCCGATGTTATGGCTGAAGATGGAATAAATTTCCGCTATCCCTCTTATGTTCAGGATATTATGGGACCAATGTGTTTTGATTACGGTTTTGGTCCATTCCGTTGGGTGTGCTGTAGCGGAAAAGCGAGCGATTTAGATAAAACCGACCAAATAGCAGCCAAGGTGCTTGACGATTTACGCAAAACTTCTCCCAATGAAATATCGCAACAAATGGCTGATAATATCCAGTGGATACATGGAGCAAAACAAAACAAGTTAGTAGTTGGTTCGCAAGCGCGTATTTTATATGCCGACAGTGAAGGGCGTATTCGCATTGCCGAAGCTTTCAACAAAGCAATTAAGGCTGGCGAGATAGGTCCCGTTGTTCTCGGGCGCGACCACCACGATGTCTCCGGAACGGACTCGCCATATCGCGAAACATCAAATATTTACGACGGTTCGAGATATACTGCCGATATGGCTATTCAAAACGTTATTGGCGACTCGTTCCGAGGAGCTACTTGGGTATCAATACATAACGGTGGTGGAGTAGGTTGGGGCGAAGTTATAAATGGTGGTTTTGGTATGCTTTTAGACGGTTCAGACGATGCCAACAGACGTCTGAAATCAATGCTGTTTTGGGATGTTAATAATGGTATATCCCGTCGCAGCTGGGCAAGAAACGAAGGAGCCGTGTTTGCAATTAAACGCGCAATGAAGCAACAGCCTCTGTTAAAGGTTACTATCCCACAGTTTGCTGATGATAAGTTGATTGATAAACTGTTTTAAAACATATTGTAATTTTCAATAATAAAGGGGCTGTCTGTAAAAGCGGATAGCCCTTTTTAATTATGAGTTGTTTTGAAAGGTAAAAGGAGCAAGGCGGTATACTTGGTCGCTGAGCGGAGTCTAAGTGAAATTCGCAATCCGAAGATCTTTTCACGTCATAAGTTAAAATAAAAGGCAGTCAGTTTCAATCCATTTTTTTATCTTTGTAAAACAAAAATTTTCTGCAAAAATTAAAAAATACATTATGATACACGAAAAACTACTTAACCCCAAGAGCATTGTGGTAATAGGAGGCTCTGACGACGTTTATAAACCCGGCGGTAAGGTTTTAAAAAACTTGATTGAAAGTAACTTTAAAGGTGACGTTTATGTTGTTAATCCTAAGATGGATAGCGTACAAGGGGTCAAATCTTTTCGAGATGTTAAAGATTTACCGCAAGTCGATTTGGCAATTCTTGCTATAGCAGCTAAATTTTGCCTTAGCTCTGTTGAGGTATTGGCTAATGAAAAAGGGACGCGCGGTTTTATTATCCTCTCAGCTGGATTTAGTGAGGAAAACGAACAAGGCGCAATATTAGAAAAGAAGATAGTTGAAGTTATCGACAAGGTAGGCGGGAGTCTAATAGGTCCAAACTGCGTTGGTCTGTTGAACACAAACTACTGCGGAAATTTCACCACACCTATTCCAAAACTCGACCCACAAGGAGTTGATTTTATTTCTGGTTCAGGTGCAACTTCCGTATTTATTATAGAATCGGGTGTACCTAAAGGGTTGAAATTCAATAGTGTGTATTCTGTTGGAAACTCTGCTCAAATAGGAGTGGAAGATGTAATCAAATACCTTGACGAAACATACGTTGAGGGCAAATCATCGAAAGTAAAACTGCTTTATGTCGAAAGTATCGACAAACCTGATGTATTGCTAAAACACGCATCTTCTTTAGTGAGAAAGGGTTGTAAGATTGCTGCAATAAAATCGGGAGGCTCAGAAGCGGGAAGCCGCGCAGCTTCGTCTCATACAGGAGCTTTAGCAAGTAGCGATTTAGCAGTAGAATCACTTTTCCGTAAAGCAGGAATAGTTCGCTGCAATGGACGAGAGGAGTTGGTTACTGTTGCGTCTGTTTTTATGCACCCTGAACCAAAAGGCAAAAACATTGCAATCATCACACACGCAGGAGGTCCGGCAGTTATGCTAACCGATGCGTTGAGTAATGGCGGTTTGGAAGTTCCTCATATCGAGGGAAAGAAAGCTGACGAGTTGCTTTCAAAACTGTTTGGAGGGTCATCTGTAGCTAACCCAATTGACTTTCTGGCAACAGGAACAGCCGAACAGTTAGGATATATACTTGACGCATGCGAAAACGATTTCGACAATATCGATGCAATGGCTGTAATATTTGGAAGTCCCGGACTATTCCCCGTTCACGATGTGTATGACGTGTTGTATAAAAAAATGCAAACATGCAAAAAACCTATTTACCCGATATTGCCATCTGTCGTTAATGTAAAAGAGGAGATAGATGCGTTTATTGCAAAAGGTTGTATTAACTTCCCCGAAGAGGTAACTTTTGGTAACGCCCTGTGTAAAGTTTATAATACACCAAAACCACAAGCCGAAGAAGATAAAGGCATTGCGGTTGACAAAAAAGCTATTAGAGCAGTTGTCGATAAAGCCGATAACGGTTATTTGTCACCAGCCGATGTTCAGAAACTCCTCGATGCCGCAGGCATTGCACGTGCAGGTGAGGCTGTTGTAACAAATCGCGATGATGCCGGTAAAAAAGCCGCAGAGCTTGGATTCCCGGTGGTTATGAAAGTTGTGGGACCTGTACACAAGTCAGATGTTGGCGGTGTTGTTCTAGATGTTAAGAACGTTGAGACTGTACAAGCCGAGTTCGACAGAATGATTAAAATTAAAGATACCACGGCAATCCTTATTCAGCCGATGTTAAGCGGAACCGAACTTTTTGTCGGTGCTAAACGTGAAGATAAGTTTGGACATATGGTTTTATGTGGTATGGGAGGTATTTTTATTGAGGTATTGAAAGATGTTCAAAGTGATATCACACCAGTTACTGAAAAAGATGCTCTCGGAATGATTAGAAGGCTTCGCAGTTACCAAATTTTTAAAGGTGTGCGCGGTCAGGATCCAATCAGCGAAACTAAATTTGCAAATATTATTGCACGAGTAGGAGCCTTGTGTCAGGTAGCACCAGAGATATTTGAAATGGACTTAAATCCATTGTTAGGTAAAGGTGATAAAATTGTTGCTGTTGATGCGAGAATTAGAATTGAAAAGTAAAACTTTCATTAATAGTTAGGATAAAAATATCGAAGTATAAAATAGTTAGTTTAATATGCGAAGAATAGGTAAATTTTTCAATGATACTTGGAAAAAGCTTTCGCCCACCGAACGATCTTTCATCATCTCGATATTAATTCTTATAGTAGTGATCTTGNTACGCTTTTCTTACGTTAAAAAAGAGGCACAACGCGGATTTAATACTTGGTTTGGAGGGGATAAAACAGAAAAAACGGTATCAGAATAACTTGTTAAGAGTTAAGTAGTGAAAAAACAATAAAAATATAATAGTCAAATGTTTGTAAATCAAGAAGTAAAAAGTCAAATAGCACGTGAGCAGAAATATGCTCGCCAATTTATTATTGCGATAGTAATGATACTATTGGTGTCGTTTAATATAGGTTTATACATGGTTGTAAGGCTAAAAGAGATGGGTATGTCACTGCCGAACTCTTATATTATACAAGCAGTTTTTATTCCCGCAATGTTGGCATTAATGGCGATATATTATTTCAGATTGCACCGTAAGAATATTAAGAGGATACGTGAAGAGGCTGATACTGAAAAAGAGTAGGATTGGTCACTTCGATATTCATGATTATAGCCTTATAATTGTGAATAATGATTTGTTCAGTCGTTTTTATCCTTATAGAAAAAACGATTAAAAAAGTCAAAGATATGCAGAGGTTTTTATTGATTTTAGTGGGTGTTTTAACAGTAAGCACTTTTATTTCGTGCGAAAAAGAAAAACCCAAAGAGGAAATCAATTATTCCAAGTTAATCGTAGGAACGTGGCAAGTAACACATATCGAACGCGATAGTGTGATGGTAGATATTACACAACCACCATATTCAACGTCAATCGGATACACATCTGCCACCTTTAGTAGTGGTGGAGCTTATTCAAGTGAAGGATTTTTTGCTACTGGAAATGGTACATACACAATTCAGGGTAACATCATAATGACTTTTATTGAAGGTGAGGAGAATTACAGTTATGAAATTATATCAATAACCAAAACTGATGGAACTATGGAAGCAGGTATGACAGGAAGTTTTACTACTATTAAGTTTAAATGCAAGAAAATTTAAAGATTGCAGCAATTTAAAACCAATGTCTGAAAAATTAGCTATTAACGGATGGGGATTTGCGTTCGGGCGGGTTGGCGGGACGAAGTCCTGTCAAAACAAGACGAACGCGGTGTGGAATACAAACTTCCTTGTTTGCACGTCACCCGCCTGACGCAAAACCCGTGTTACAGGCAGGTTTTATTATCTCGTTAGTTCTATCCATACCTTCATTTTTTCGGGTAGTAAGTGTGTTTGTTCATATAAAAATTTTCGGATTTCGTCTGGGTCAACAGTTTTGATATTTGGTTTTGGTGTTCCGTGATATTGCCCCGATGTAGCAAATAAAAAAATGTCAGTGTCAAGTTTGTCGTAATCGTCAATGTTTAAAGGTGTCCAACCGCTTTTTACTTGCACAACCGCACTCTTTTCTGTTTGTCTGTGTTTAAGTTCAAATTCGTAAGTCATTGTGTCGTCTTTGCATGAACTTGGAATAATGTGATAGTCTTGCTTAACTTGTAAATAAATTGCCAAAGCATCTTCGCAACTGTCAGTTGATAATAGTTAAAAAATATCTTCTCCAGCTAAGTTGTCAACTTCGTAAAATGATTTTCCTACTTTTTGATTGTATGCGATTTGTGAGAAATAATACACTGTATCATCGTCAATTACTTGAACTGTCCTTGCTGGTCTAAAACTGCTAACAACTTTTCCTGGAACTGCTTCTTCTGTTCCGATTTTATGCCATTCGCATTTGCGAACATTTACGATGTCAGCTTTTGAACAGTCTTCGTCTGTGTCATAATACCAATCACTTAAAATTCGCCCTAAAAAATAATTTCCAGACCAATCTCGTGTTCAAATTAAGTCGTCAACTTGTATTCTGTTTTTGATCTCATTTACTATACTAAAATCCGTGTCGGGCACAAATGAATAGTCCAATCCATAATTCCCTTTTTTGCACTTTCATTAATCTCAATTTGAACATGATTAAGGTCAGAGTCTGCTTTATCAATATTATCTTGATTTACTAAAAGTCCACCCAAACAATTTCTTTTTTCCAATCATCTTTTCCTTGATAGTAATCTTTAAACAATTGGATTGTTGCCTCTTTTGAGAGTACCTTTTCAGCAGAAAATTGTTTCCCATTTTCTTTATACTGAATATCAAAATTACCATCGGAAAAGGCAGCTTGAATAAAATCTTCTTTGTTATTCAGAATAATAAAGAAATTATCTTCATCAAGGCTGTTGATACATTCAACTATTTTTGCTTCACTCACTTTATCAAAAGTATCACCATTTGCCAACTCAACTGAGAAGTTTGTTTCTGTTTTTGATTCTTTTTTCGTTTCATCAACGGGTATGGTTTTGCTCAATTGTTCAAATTCTTCTTTTGTTAAACCGCCTAAGCCACTACCCACAAAAACCCAGCTTTTTCCATTATCTAAGCTTGATAAAAGGACTGCATAAATTTGGTCTGGTTCCGCATCAGCGTAATATGCTGTAGCTAAAACCATTTTTTTACCCATCATATTTTCAATTTCGTAGCGTACCTCTTTTATAGTGCCATCCCATTCATCAATAGCTTTTGCATCTTTTTGTACGCTTTTATCTTCGAAATAACTTTTCGAGATAGCATGTTTCATAATTCCTGAGGCATTCTTCTTAAGCAATTCAACGTCTTTGTTTTTATACGCTTCCAACACCTCTTTAGCTACTTCTTCAACTGTATTTTCAGCCTGTGAACATGCGACTAGTGTAAACAGACTAAAAATAACAATCACAATCGGCGAATTGATTTTTTTAAGTGTTTTCATTTCTTAATCTCCTATATTTTTTAGTTATGATTATTAATGTTAACGTTTTCGGGCTTTGCGTTCGGGTGGGTTTCGGAGCACAAAACTGTCAACCTGCACTAAACTTGATACGAAGCACAAAGGTCCAGGTTTGCAAGCCACCACGCCTGACGCAAAACCCGTGTTACAGACAGTCCTGTCTTGACGTAAGTTTATTATTTTCAGTTTCATATCTTATCCCCATCCGTGATATACCTGAAAGCACGCTTTTTTTGTTTTTAAATTATAGTATAGATAAACCTTGCTTACTTTTAATTCTGTTTGAGCCTTTTTATTATTTCCTTCCCCCTTGTAAAACCATGTTATCGAATCTTTCAGATAATTTTTTCCTATTGAACTATAAATATTATAGTCTGCATTGCTAAATTCGTCCGAATGAATTTCATCGAATTCTTTTTGAGTCACACTGTCAAGCTCTAATATTTCAATTATTTGTCTTATTTGATTTTCAGTAGCAGTGAAGTCATGCAGAAAAATTCGATAGGGTGCAATATTTTTAGTTTGCTCAACAGTTATTTCTAAGCCTTGCTGATTAAAAAAGTTTTGAATATTTTTTTGTTCAAGTTTTAAACTTTCTCTATTATCGAGGTAACTTGTTTGGTTTTCTCGCTGTCCGTTCTTCATATTACATGCCATCAAAATAACTCCAAGGAAAATCGTCATTATGAGATAAGGTTTTCTCTGAATTGATCTTTGAGATACAAATTGAATAATTGTTTTTTTAGTCATAGCAATTCATATTAAGTTGTTTATAATCTTTTTTTAAGCATTGGCTATAACAGATGCGAGGTACAAAACTTTAAATTTGCAACTCACCCCACCTGACGCAAAACCCGTGTTATAGGCTGGCAGTTTTTCATCTGTTAATTAATAATTTTGTTGTCTGAACTTTTTTGTCAAACTGAATAAACACAATATATGCTCCACATTTTATTCCAGAAATATTAATTTCATTACTTGAATTTAAGCTTCCTGACATTACTTCTTTTCCAATCATATCTGTAATTTTAAATCTTGCATTATTAGAATTAGTCGCAACATGAATATAATCAGAAGCTGGGTTAGGATAAATTTTTAATGATTTATCAAATTGTTGATATTCTTGAACATTCAAATGAAAATCAGCAATGCTATGTTTCCAAATTCCATTTCCATATGTTCCAACGTACAAAGTGTCATTTAAAATCTTTATTGAACTTGTGTTTAAATTCTTTAACCCATTATTAATTGCAACCCAATTCTGGCCAAAATCATTTGTAGCGAAAACCCCATAATCACTAGTTACAAATAGATTAGAACCGCTGTTTGCAAAGTCGCGAATCGAATAATTTGTAACTAACCCATTATTTGCATAAGTCCAATTGTTTCCGTTGTCAAAGCTAACATACATCCCATGAACACTAATATACGTAAATAACGCACTATCGCAATTGGCTAGAGCAAGTGGTTCTCCTATGGGTAATCCATTATTTGACAACACCCAATTTTGTGTATTATCAAGCATTATAAGCTGTCCATTGCCACATGCCGCTGCGTAAGGAATAGCGTTATTTATAATAAAATCGTTAAACATATTACAATATTGCGAAGGAAGACTGATGTCCGTCCAACTTAATCCTAAATTGTCAGTATAGCACATTTTTTCATCTTCATAGGCATAAAGCCTACCATTTTTACAGTAAATCCGATAAGGATCGTCACGGGCAAACGGAACGGGAGTGAATAAGTTATTCCAGGTAATACCATTGTCTGAACTAAAAACGATAAAGGGATTATCATATGGCCATGACGGGGTATTATATTCAACTGAAAGGAAGACCGTGTCGTGCATCGAAGCTAAAGAACCAAACATTTCGTAAGTAACAACCGGAGAAATATCTATCCAGTTTCCATTTAAATTAAGCTTATATACTTTGCTTTCGTCATTTGAAATTATGTTGTTGTTAGTTACAGCCATTGACCTTATTGATGAACATATCATTCCCAGCTCATTTTTATGCCATTGGCAACTTTGAAAACAAAAGACACCGTCTGTATTCGTTCCGCAAAGCAATGTGGAGTCATAGTTTGCAAGTACGTTTATTTTTAAATCAGACAACCCTACATTTAATGAACTCCAATGGACACAATTATCTAAAGAATAGTAAACACCATTACCGGTTGTGCCAATGTACATGCCAAAATTATAAGCCAGTATTGTTGAAATATTTGAAGGAGCCGTGTAAACCAAATTCCAGCTATTTCCATAATCCGCACTTCTGTATAAGCTGTTTGAGATTGCTGTGTATAAGGTATCATTAAATTCTTTTACGAATGTCACAACAGATAATGGAAGACCTGAATTTACACTTATCCAATTATTAAGATTTGTATTATTTTTATACACACCTTTTTTTGTGCCACAGAAAATATAGTTGCTTAACACTTCAATATCCGTCACTTTAGTTTGATAATATGTCCCTATCCATGGATTCCAAAGGGTATCAGTAGGTAATCCGATATTATAAGAATTCCATGTATTACCATAGTCATTTGATTTTAAAAAGCCTTGTGTTTCATTACCTAAATATAGACAGGAGTCAGAATTAGCCAATGAATTAGCTGGTATTGAATTTATATTTACAATAGGATTATTGGGGTTGGTTAAGTCAATTAATTGTACGCCCCCATACATGCTTCCAACAAATAAGCTGTCGCCCTTTTTTGTATAACATGAAAAACTTAATGTTGAATTCAATGTCCAATTGTCAGAAATTTGATTTTTAGAAAAGTATCCACAATTTGTAGAAGTTAATAACAATGAATCATCTTCAACTATGGCTATAACATTTGTGCTGCCATATGGCCCATCGGTTTGAATCCACTGCGAATAACAATAATTTACTTGTGTGAGGAGTGCTATTGTCAAAATTAAAACTGTTTTCATATACTGTCGTTTTTTACTGCTTGCCTATAACGGTTCGCGGCTTTGCGTAGTGGCGGATTTTAGCACTAAAGTTCAGTCGAAGAACCGCACTTGAACCTACCACTAAACTGTCATACGAAATACTGCACCCGCTATTACGCAAAACCGCTGTTGGCGGTTAGTGCTATTATTCTGTTGTCGCTCTACCTGTACATTTAGTATGTGTTTGTATAATTTGAATAGTGGTTTGAGTTTAATAATTCGTCAATTTGCTGAAAGTTTATTTCATTAAAGTCGCTTATGTTGCCTACAAGTATATCATCAAAACCGTCACCAATATTTACAATATTAAGGTCACCATTTTGATATATAAAAGCGTAAGCGTTTCTTCGTGATTCGTTAGAAGAAAAAACAATTTTCATTTTTGTTGATACACTTGTTTTTATTAAAGTCGAAAAATCAAAAAATTCTTTGTCGGATATGTAAAGAGATTTTTCATTTTTCTTGTTTTTCCTTCGTGGTGTATATTGATATATTTTCCAAGTGTCAAAACATTTTGAATTATCCTGAAGGACATTTCCAACTTCAATTATTTCTTGAATATTTTTTTGAGTTACAAGAGTTCCTATTTTGATTTTCAAATTTGAGTGTTTGCTTTTTAATTCTGAGGCGGTTGCAATTATTTTAGAAACTGGATAATTGTCTGTTCGCATTATGTGGTTTATTTCGGGTGTAATTCCGTCTATTGGTAGGGAAATCCAATCACAATACGGGGCAACTTCAAAAAGTTTCTCTTTATATCTTCCGTGACTTGAAATAACAATCCTGTAGTTTAAATGTTTTAGATATTTTACAAGTTCAACAATTCTATTGTACATCAACGGTTCGCCACCAGATATTACAATATTCTCAACGCCTTTATTTCTGAATTTATAAAGTGCGTTTTTCCATACTTGCAAATCAATTTCAACCTCACGCTTTTTTACTTTTGGACCAAAGCAAAACGGACAATTCAAGTTGCAAATTGTTGTTGGTTCTATGTCTAACGTTTTAATCATTAGGATTTAAAAGGTTCTAAAATATCCGGGGCGGTTGGACAATATCTGTAAGGGTGAAAACCGAACTTCTTTATTGATGTCTTTAATTTTTCTTTGTGATTCATAATGTTTTCTTCAAAATTATTCAACAACATCTTATTCATTTCACTATATCGGCAAACTATACTATCGCAATTAGAAATAATTTTTCCTTTTGGTAAAAATTCTTCCTGTTTTAGAAATTCTGACCTACCAAACAAATGACAACAGGGAAACTTTTTTGATTGATTGCCTATTGATTGAATGTATTGAGTAATTAAACACTGTAAAGAACTATTTGCAGAAGTATAAGTTTGAACCCAAAATTCTGTTTCATTCCAATTCATTTCAACACAATAAGAATGCAGAATTTTCATGCTTTCAATTGCACGTTCTTTTTCAAAAGTATGAATATGCTTAAACTGGACAAAATCAACATTGAGATTACAAGCAAGTTTGTTTATATCTTCAATTTGGGATTTACTAAAATTGATATTGTTTATTGAATCAACAACAAAACTGATTCCAATTGCTGGCGTAAATTGGTTGCTTCTTAATTTCATTAAAGTTTTAATGTTGTTTATTATTTTAGAGTAACTTATTTTGTTGGTATCGTGCAATTTGGAATGAGAAATCTCATTCGTTGCGTCTAACGATACTCTAACAAAAGCTAAATCTGTGATTGAAAAATCACTATCAAATAAATTGCTTAATAAATGTCCGTTTGTAATTATTCCAACCGATATTTCATTTTCAATTAGAAATTTGCAAACGCTTTTGTTATCAAATTCGCTACTTGCAAAATAAATTTCTTTATACAATAAAGGTTCTCCGCCACCCGAAAAAACAACTGACTTACCGCCTGAATTACAAAAAGTGGTCAAGTAATTTTTCAAATATGTTAAGGGGATTTTTTTATCGTGTCTAAAGTCGGCTGTGAAACACCATTCGCAATTATGATTGCAATAATCTATTGGGTCTATTTCTACTTGATAAATATGTGGTGTGTTTTCAATGTCATAAAGCAACAGATTTTCTGGAATCAGTTGTGATGCAGATATTTTGCTAACGATATTATTTCCGTGTTTATAGTCCACCTTAATCTATAAGATTTTTAAATGCCGTCCGACCTTCAGGCGTGGTCAAGTTAACCGTTGTTTTCTTCGGAAGTTTTTTTGCGGTTACATAGACAGGTTTTTCTCTTAAATTACTATACACAATCCCAATATATTTGTTGGGAAGTTCATCGGTTAGCGAAAATGTCAACTTACTTGTTCCAAATACTTTTTTTTCAGTATTTTCTATGGTTGTAATGGTAAAAGGATATTCTAAAATATGATTTGCATATTCAGAAGAATGTGATTGAAAAGTCGCTGTAAATTTACCGTCCTTATCGTATGATTCTCCAGTTACCTTATAATGTCCATTTTCGTATGAAATATAAACTTTACTATAAATAACAGGTTTTTCATTCAATGAATCGGTAGCTAACTTTTGTATCCAAAGACCTTCAAGAAAGTCCTTGCCAAGCAACATCTTTCGTAATCGCTGACTTCTATCAATGATATTGGTTATAACCCAATTGAAAAACGATATTATAATAAACAATGCGACAGTAACGGCAAAGACAATCCATAACTCTTTTTTAGTATCTACACCTAAAAACTGTTTAAGGAAATAGGCCGATGAAACACCAATTACACCAGAAGCTGCGGCTTTGGTAATTTCTAAGAATTTTTCAATCTTTTTAAGCATAAGCGTTTGTTTTAAGTTAATTTTCTACTGCTGTATTTTCCAGTTTCGGAAACTTCGAGTCTTAAATTTTCAAGTTTTAGCAAAAGGTTTATTGGCGTTTCATTTGTTGATTCATCAATATTTATGGATTCTTTTTTTACCAACAAATTAATAAGTTCTTTGGTGGTGGATAATAAAGAATTAGAATTATCCAATCTTACTGAATCTAATTTTATCAATGATTCCATTAAAACAACTCTCCAACTGTAATATGGATAATCAAAGTTGGTGTTTTTTTTATCTGTTTTTTCGAAAATTAAATTTAGTGAGTTCAATGAAGATGAATCATAATTCCAATAATCGTGACTTGTAAGCTCTCCCTTTATTTTCTCAAATGCAGGTAGAAACTTTAAGTATGCTTCTTTTATCAAGTTATGCCTTAATCTATCAAAATCAATTTGCGACTTGTTGATGTCTGGATAATTTCTCGCTTGAAAAGATTCGTGTATTTCTTCTACGGTAATTGATAAGTTGTCTATTAAATTCTTATTGTTTTCAATATAAGAAATTTGTCCTTTCGTTGTCGGAATAAATACTTCATTATGATACAAAATGAAGTTAATCACATTAAGAATTGATTTTACACAAAAGTAGTTTTTAATCTGTGTATTAGTTGTGTCGTTTAGGCACAACTGATTATACCACAATAACTCAATCATATTGTTAAACACTAATTGCTGACTGAAACCAATAGTGTTTATTTGTGGTAAAAGAGAATTTAATTCTGTGCCGAAAATATGCTGTGAATGCAGTAAATCATAGCCCCACGATTTAAGTTTTGATTGGAATAATGGTAATTCTTCTATTGTTCTTATTCTAAAGCCAATTTTTTCGGCTGGTATAATATCTTTCAATTCTTCTTTTAGCTTATGTCTATGAATTGAAATATTTTCAAATGTTAGATTGTCTTTGGTAAGTCCAAATAAATCAACATCGCTGAAAGCATTGTCTTCATTTAATGAACGACTTCCTACTAAATAAAATCCCTGCAAGTCGGAATGTTCATACCAATTATGTAATTTGCTTTTTAAAATATTTACCATTATGTGATTACTTTAGCATTTTGTTTAACATTCAAAAAATATATTTCTAAGTTAAATGAATATTCAATATATCCCGACTTTTCATAATGATTGAATATGCTTTCTACTTCTTCCATATATTCATTATGTAGTTTATCATTTTGAGTTGTAGCGTATGATGATGATAACATACTATTTACAAATTCAGCTTTAGATAACTTTTGCGTTATGGTATCAATAATGTTGTGTTGTATGACATTGGGATAAAATAATCTATTGAAAGAAACCAAACCTATTTGTGTTCTTTCTTGCTGTTGTTGCTTATCTCTAAAAGTAGAAAATAGGTTTTGGATTTTTTGAGTAACTTCTTGCTTAATATTCCAATGATACCAAACGAACGCCATTTTTCCGTTGGGTTTTAGAATCCTATAAAACTCTTCTTTTGCTTTTGTTGGATTGAATAAATGAAATGATTGTGCCGCAATAATTAAATCGAACTTGTTTTTTGACAAACCTGTGTTTTCAGCCGATTTTTTTACCAATATAAAGTTTGGGTTTGCGTGAAATTTCTTTTGTAAAAAAACCTGCATTTCTTCATCTTGTTCAACTCCATATACACAGTTTCCATTTTCCAATAGTAAACCTGTTAATTTTCCAGTTCCGCTTCCAAATTCAGCAACTAAATCGTTATTCTTTAAAAGATTTTGTCCTTTTAGAAATGTGACTAAACTGTAAGGATAGTTTGGTCTGTATAAGTCGTAATATGTTGATTTATTCTTAAACATCATTTTTACTATTACGATAAGATTCTATTTTACTAAAAATGATTTTTAAGTTTTCTTTCATCATTGTTTCGTTGTTGTTTAACAATGAAACCAAAATTGCATTAGCACATTTTGCTGTAAGATTGTCCGCTAATCCTTCATTATATCTGTCTTCAGTATATCCAATTGCAGTAGAAATATTGTCTTTCCCTATCGGGAAAGGTGTGTCCCAAATTTTTTCTTTTGCACGGTTTAATAAATCTTCTAACGATGCAATGAGATAGAAAACTAAAATTGGCTGTTTGTAATTTGATAAAAGTTCAAAAAGTCTTTCGCCTAATACCCCAACCCCCGTAAGTTCTATTATTTGAAATTTAGTTTTGAGGTCAATCGCTTCAATAAATTTGTCTTTACAATAGTTTTCTTTCTCTGTTGTTCCGTCACCGTGTTTTTTTCTTATCACATCAATTGAAACAAACTCTGCTTCTTTATACTGTTCAAGAATTTTTTGAGCTATGGTAGTTTTGCCCGCCCCGATGTTACCTATAAGTATAATTTTCATTGAATGACATTAGAGTATTTGTGGTTTAATCATATTTGTTAATTGATTTTACTTTCTTTTTATTGAAATGTTAATCGTCTGTTCGTGTCGCTGTCAAAGCATTACCGCCAACGGTTCGCAGGTTGGCGAAGTGGCGGATTTAGAAGCACTACATTTAAATTTAGTACTAATGTTATTTTGAAAACCTTATGTTCAATTAAGCACTGATTCCGCCATTGCGCCAAACTGCTGTTACCGGCTGGCGTTCTGTCATTCCACATACTTCAGAAGTTCTCTAACTAGTCTGAATACTGTCGTTGATGATTCTTCTATAGCTGGATTTATATGATCAAAATTATTGTAATTTCTCTCTGCTCTATCTATTGCAAGCTCTGCTCGTTTTCTGCTCGTTTTGTCATCTATTCCATCAAGTAATTCAAAGAAATCTTCTTCTATTAATTTTGTCCCATTGCCGTCATACGTTACTTTGAATGGTTTAAGGTGTTCGTTGATTTTATCGTTGTAACTATTTCTATGCATTCCACCGCCTTGATGGTCATTAAAGTGTAATATCAGCCAGTATTCAAACGATTGATTCGAATAAGCTACGCCAAAGTTGTTGGCTATGGCTATTTTAATTGCAGAGTTGAAAGCATTGTCGTTAAAATCGTCTTTGTCAAACACACACCAAACTTGGTCATAATTTTCTTGCTGGGCTAACGCAAGGGCTCTATTCACTAACGAAACTGTATTATATCCTTCACCAACTGATTTGACTTTTGCTGAAGTAATTCTGAACTGATTGAAATAAGAGGGTTCGGTATTTTTCCCTTCACAAACAATAAGAATAAATGGTTTTTCTGTTAACTCTGCAACAGGTCTTTCTAGGCTTGGTTCTTTTCTACGTTGAGACTTTAACAACTCAAGGTGCTTTTGCTTAGCTGCTTTTTGTTCAGCTTTTTTGTCCTTTGTTTTCATTTTCTGTCAATAAAAATTTAAGGTTATCAAAAAAGCCAAGAAATGGAACTGCACCATATTTTCCCCTGATATAGTTATTTTCAAAAGGTTCTGTTTTTCTTACTTCATCTGATTTAAAGTCAGCTAAGGAATAAAGTTTTGCTTCTCCGTATTTATTTTTGTTTGTAAACCAAATTTGGTCTCTTCTGAATAGACCGGAACTTAATAAGTTTGTGTCGTGTGTATTGAAAATCAATTGTGCATTTTTCTTGTTAAACTCTTTTGAATTAAAAAGCGAAACGATTTTGCAAACCAAATTTGGATGAAGCTTTGAGTCTAACTCATCAATTACTAGAGTGTAGCCATTTTCAATAACATCGAGAATAGGTCCTGTAAGAGCGAAAAATTTTCTAGTCCCTGACGATTCATCATCTTCTAATGAAAAGCTAATATTTTCTACAGCTTTTAAGTCTTCATTATATTTTTTATGCTTTGTCAATACGTCAGATATATATTCTATTTTTTCTTCCCGCACTTCTCTAATTAACTTATCCTTGAGTTCTTTGGGCATTCCCTTTGGAAGGCTTTCAATGTCAAGTTTTTGCAGTTCTATATCTTGAATTCCTAAGTCAGCGGCTTTCAATAATTCAAGAATTTTCATTTTGTATTTAGGGTCTTCGGTTCTACCCATAGTAAAACCTTGGTAACCTAATTCTTCTAATCCCGATAAGGTTTTAAGTCTTTTGAACCAATCTAAAACATTAATTGCAGTCTTTTCATTGAATTGAGCGGCTACAGAAATTAATAACGCATTATCTCGAACAAGACCTTCCTTAACAACAGTATTGCCTTTAGGGAAACTTCGTTCGTGAACATTGAAGGTGTTTCCTTCTCTGTAAAAAAGTTCAACTTCTTTTGTTTTTGGTTTGTGATAAAACCACTCAGATACAATTCTTTCAGTTGTCGCTTCAAAGCCATAACGATAAAGCACATTTTTGTAAACGAAAATTATTTCAAATTCAGACGGTTCATTTTCTGTTTGTGTGCTTAGTTTAAAAGGCTGAACTTTAATAGTTTCACCTTTTTGACCCTCCTTTGAGCTATTGATTGCGAAATATCGCATAAATGCAAAAGCTTCAAGCAACTTACTTTTGCCACTAGCATTTGCACCATAAATAACTGCACATTTTAGAAGTCTTAGTCCAAAGCTGTCATTGATTACTATGTTTTCGTACTCTCTGGTTTCTTTATCATAGTTAGAAGCAATAAGACTCAAAGTTGCTTTGTCCTTAAATGTCCTAAAGTTTTTAATTGAAAATTGCAGAAGCATTTTATTCTTTGTTTTTGATTAATTGCCTGCAAAGATAGTCTTTATTTTGCAATAATAAGTAGAATAAAGGCATTTTTTGATTGTTTTGGCTCAAAAATCTTATTTGTACCACTTTTTTAAGCTTGCCGGTAACGGCGGGTGGCTTTGCGAGGGAGCGAATTATTAACA
>JGI24710J26742_10001593_pt1 | contig 20775 bp, 19 predicted proteins | sample BioPla2DNA2_FD_26742 | JGI IMG/M metagenome (IMG submission 26742) | reverse complement strand
AAAATGATTTTCTTGCCTGAATATTAAATGCTGAAATGGCATTTTAAAAAACTCTCTTGTGAGAGTATTGGCAGGAGATGGGTTCATGCTTTTACCGTGTGTTGGTAAACTTTTTTCCTTGAAGATGCGAATTTATTATGTTAACATGAAAAGAGTTCAATACAATTTCGGAATATTTCCATGAGACAATCTTTATTATACTGGTGCCATGCAGCAACTGCGTTTTTTATTGGCAAGAAACAAATCCATAAGCATAGCGGAGTTATTGTTTGGAAAAAGTAAATAGAAGGGATGATTGTGAGGCATGCAATCGAATAATTTTAAGAAAATTGAAAAAATAACAGAAAAATTTAATAAAATGAACCGTCTATCCAGATTAATTATAAAGTACGGTACTCAAGCCTTCATGTTAATGTTTTTTCTTGGAATACTGACCATCTTACTATATAAGACGATACCAGGTTTCAATGATTATACCTTTTATCTGGGAACCCAGATAATAAAAATAAGCTTTTCTGTTTTTGCACAAGCAGTAATCGGAGGTCTCCTTATTGATTTCTTTGCTGGAAATGGTTAAAAATTGAAATCCCTTTATGGGATTTTTAATTTATATTCAACTCAAGTTTCACCATGTATTTCCCTGTCTTTTATATCAATCATCCTATTCTTTTCATCAACAAAAACTATCTTTGGATTATGGAGCTTTGCTTCCTCTTTATCAAAAATTCCATAAGATATTATTATAATTATGTCTCCCGGATGCACAAGTCTTGCTGCCGCTCCGTTAAGACAGATCTTTCCACTCCCTCTTTCACCTTTTATAACATAGGTTTCAAAACGATTGCCATTATTGTTATTAACAATCTGAACCTTTTCGTTTTCCATTATACCGGATGCATCCATCAAATCTTCATCAATTGTTATACTTCCTACGTAATTGAGGTTTGCTTCCGTAACAACAGCACGGTGAATTTTTGATTTCATAAGTGTAATAAACATCTTTTCACACCTCCACTATAACATTATCAATCAGCCTAGTATTTCCAAACTTAACAGCCAGTGCTATTAAAACCCTTCCCTTTAAAAACTCAATATCATCCAGTGTATCTGCATCAACTATTTCAACATAATCGATTTGTGCACTCTTTTCCGACTTTATTCTGTCAATTATATATCTCAGTAGATTTTCTTTTTGGGTCTCACCCTTTTTTATAAGCTCTTGAGCCTCAAACAGCGACTTTGACAATATCAATGCCGATTTCCTTTCCTCCTCACTGAGATATACGTTTCTTGAGCTCATGGCAAGCCCATCCTCCTCACGTACTATCGGACAGGTTATAACCTCAAGATTCATATTGAGATCCTCAACCATTTTCTTTATCACCACAGCCTGCTGTGCATCCTTTTGTCCAAAATACGCCCTGTCCGGTTGAACAATATTAAAAAGTTTATTTACAACGGTTGTAACGCCTCTAAAATGCCCCGGTCTCGCTCTGCCACAAAGAGTATTCGTTATACCCTCAACATCCACATAGGTTTTATACCCATCGGGATACATCTCTGACACGGAAGGAGAAAATACCACATCCACCCCCGCAGCTTCAGCCATTTTAATATCTCTATTAATGTCCCTAGGATACCTCTCAAAGTCCTCATTAGGTCCAAACTGCACAGGATTAACAAATATGCTCACAACAGTAAAGTCATTATGTTGTACCGACATATTTATGAGCGACATATGCCCTTCATGAAGATACCCCATTGTAGGTACAAGCCCTATTATTTTTCCCATACTCTTTTGAGACCTTATTACCGCTTTAATGTCACTAATACCCTCAATTAATCTCATATTACTAACTCCCAACTCCATGTTTTAAATTATATATCTAAATCCACCTTTTCAAGTTCTTTAACAACAACATCATCAACTATAAATGAGTTTTTTTCGGTGGGAAACACTCCCTTTTGCACTTCGTCTATATAGCTTTTTACGGCTCCCTCTATCGCACTTCCCATATCAACGTATTTTTTGACATGCTTAGGAGTAAAGTCTCTAAACATCCCCGTTAAATCCTGTATAACCAGAACCTGACCGTCACAATCCGATCCGGAGCCTATTCCTATTGTCGGTATATCCAGCCTTTTCGAAATAAACTCTGCCACCCTGTACGGAACGCATTCAAGAACAATAGAGAACACTCCCGCTTTTTGCAACAACAAAGCATCCCTGTAAATCCTTTTAGCAGTATCCAGATCCTTTCCCTGTGCCTTGTGTCCTCCAAAAATATTTACCGATTGAGGAGTATACCCAAGATGCCCTATTACAGGTATGCCCGCACTTATTATGGCTTTAACATCCTCTATTATTTCCTCTCCGCCCTCAAGTTTAACCGCCTTACAGCCACCTTCTAGGACCAATCTCCCTGCGTTCTTAACACTGTCATGCCTTCCTGTGTGGTAGGATAAAAACGGCATATCAGAAACCACCAGAGCGTGTTTTGTTCCCCTTGCCACAGCCTTGACATGGTGTACCATATCATCCATCGTAACCCTTGTGGTATCCTCATATCCCAGTACAACCATACCCAGAGAATCTCCTACAAGTATGGAGTCCACCCCTGCTTCATCAAGGATTTTGGCTGTAGGGTAATCATAAGCTGTAAGCATACTGATCTTTCTGCCCTTCTTTTTTGATTCTTTAAAGCTTGCAACTGTAAACTTGTTATTCATATCGTTCATCCCCTTTTTCTTTTAGCAACCAGCACGCCCTGCTAAATATGTTAAAAATAGTCAATCCGGATAGGATTGACTATACTAATCGCAATAAAAAATATATATTGTTTTCGAGTCATCCTGTCTCCGTCCAATAATGGATCAAAGCATAAACTTATTTATTATATTATTATCTCCCGTGTGGTTCAGATCGATACCACCGTATCATAGTTAAATATTAACACAGCCCAAAACATAAATCAATATTTTTTTAGCATTGAATGTTTCTTCCATATTTTTCTTCACTTGTATGCAGCCTTGCTATTAACAAAAGCTCCGGGGGCATCGAGCCCTCATCGCTTTTTGGTCATTTCACTTCGTGAAATCCCACTAAAAAATAGGATTTCTTGTTTAAGAAACCCTATTTTATCGCTACTAATAAACTTTAATGGTTCTGCTTCCCCTTATGCTTTTGCAGCCCCGGCCTTTTTCCTTGCCTCTCTCTGTCTAAACACAACCCAGAGCGGACTTGCAATAAATATTGATGAATAGGTTCCTGCAATAAGTCCTATTAATATCGGGAACGTAAACTCCTGTATTGAACCAATCCCGTTATACATTGCAAACAAGTATATGGTTAATACACACATTACTGTGGTTACTGTCGTGTTTATAGTTCTTGATATAGACTGCGTAATACTTTTATTTACAAGGCCGTCAATGGTATCCTTCCTAGAGATTTTTGAGTTTTCCCTTATTCTGTCGTATATTACTATGGTGTCGTTTATTGAGTATCCCAATATGGTCAGTACCGCCGCAATAAAGGACTCGTTAACGGGTATGTTAAATATAGCATATACTGAAACCATAATTGCAATATCATGAACCAAGGCAATAACAGCCGTCAATCCTGCAAGAAGCCCGGACATAATATTAAACCGGATCCATACATATATTAAAAGCATAACCGCCGCCACAAAAACCGCCAGTAAACCTCTGTTTTTAAGTTCTTTTCCTATTGAAGGGTCAACATCCCTAACCGGCATCTGTCCACCTTCTTTTACGCTGAACTCACCCTTTATTGTTTCAAGAACAGTGTCCCTTTCCTCATCGGAAAGCTTTCCGCTGGACTTTAAAACAAGGAAATAAATGCTCTTGTTGCTTTCATTTGCATCCAATGTGCTGGACTTCTGACCGTGAACTTTTTTACCTATGGCATCGGTAGCTAGCGTACCCGCCTTATCTGCATCAAAGTCCCCGTTCTCCATTTCAATTTCTATTTGAGTTCCGCCACGGAACTGCACATCAAGGTTAAGACCTTGGTTAATTATCATTGCTACAATACCGGCCAATATAATCAAACCGGATAACAATATCGAATATTTTCTCTTATCGACAAAATTAAACATTTGCAGTACCTCCTTTAGCCCCAAACAGCCATGGTTTTCTCAATCCCTGTATTTGTGATACTGTATTTAGCATAATTCTTGTAGCATATATAGCAGTAATGAAGTTTAATACTATACCTACTCCGAGAGTAAAGGCAAAGGACTGTACTGCACCAGTTCCTATAAAATAAAGCACCGCAGCGGTAATCAATGTGGTTATATTCCCGTCGAGAACCGCAGTTAATGCCGCTTTAAATCCGGAATCGACAGAAGACTGTACAGTCTTTCCATTTCTAATTTCTTCCTTGATTCTTTCAAATATTATGACATTGGCATCAACGCTCATCCCTATGGTAAGAATAATACCAGCTATACCCGGAAGGGTAAGGGACATGCCCGTTAATGCAATTACCAGTATAATACCCATGATCTGCCCTAAAAGTGAGATGCATGATATTAAACCCGGAAGTCTGTAAAACATAATCATAAACAACCAGATAAGAATCATTGCAACTATTCCTGCATATATGCTTATTGTAAGTGCACTCTCTCCTATAATCGGACTTATAGCATTAATATCTTTTGTCTCAAGGTTAAAAGGCAGTGCACCAGCACTTATAACCGCTGCCAGCTCTTTTGCTTCTTTCATAGCCTGATTGTGGTCGTATACTCCCAATTCGATAACCGCATTGTCCTTGCCGGTTATCTTTTGATTAACCACCGGGGCTGAAATCATATAATCATCAAGATATATGGCAATTCTCTTTCCAACAAGCCTTCCTGTTGCTTCCTCAAATTTTTGGGCTCCCTCATCGCTAAATACAAGCCTTACGTAAGGTAACTGGGTTTGAGGATTGGTCTCCGCCCTAGCCTCTACTATTTCGTCTCCCTGAACCACTATCCTGTCGGTCATTTCAAAGGCTCCGGTTTCGGGATCAATCTTGTCCTCATCAACCTCCCGGAAGGAAAGCATAGCCATTGCCCCTATATCAGCCATTGTTTCATATGGATTAAGGCTTGTGGCATCTTTCTTGTATGGAATTTCTACCAAAACCCTTTTATTAACTTTATCTACAATTACATTTTTGTCATAAACCTGTTTCGCTTCCAATCTTTTATCTATTATACCTTTTACGGTATCCAACTGATCATCGGTAGGAACTATTTCCTCGGGTGCCGAAAGAACTGCACTGACTCCACCCCTTATATCGATACCATACCTTATTTGGTCATACGCCCTTTTCATTGTAAAGCTTATTCCCGGAACTGAAAAACCAGCTATTACAACAGCAGTCACAATAGCAATTATCGCAATAACCAGGATGCTCTTAATCCCGCTGCTTGCTTTCATCTGTAAAATTCCCCCTTTTTTAATCTTGTCCACATGTGGATATTATATAACTATAATAAATCAACGTCAATATACTATTTTTTCTTAAGTGCACGTAATAAACATGAGAAAAAATATCCATAGGCTTAAGTTTTGCAGTTAAAAATCCTAAATTACAGTAAATACGTTCCGTTTATTATAAGCTGGAATTTAAGCCCTAGATACTCTGCCGCCTTTCTATTCATAGTCATTCTGACTAAAAATATCTCAAAATAATCCATAACAGGACAGATTTTCGTATCAATACGCAGTTCCAGCACAACAAGATTTTTTTCCCTGTCAATGAACACATTGGAGCTTTCCACCGCATAGTTTACCCTGTCATGAATATCGAAGGTTACGATATCATTATTTCTGACCCGGGTTCTGTGAACATCGGACTTGTCCGCAATAATCAAAGCTGCTGAAATGTTGCTTACAGCTGTCCCCGTGTGCTCATCGTGATTACCGATGGCCAACATTATCTCTGCAGCCTCACCGTAATTCATACCCATCTTCGTCAAAATATTGTAAGCCAATATAGCCCCCGAATGGGCATGATCCCCCCGGTTTACCGCATTTCCGATATCGTGAAGATAGCCAGCAATTTTGGCAAGCTCCACCTCTCTCTCACTAAACCCCAGCTTTTCAAGAATCTCGCCCGCTGTTTTCGCTACAAGCCCCACATGCCTGTAGGAATGTTCAGTATAACCTAAAGCAGCAAGCTGCTTGTCAGCAATTTCCAAAAAAGAAATCACTTCCTCGTTATGCTTTATGTCCTCTAATGTTACAAGTCCCATAAAAACCCTCCCACTTGTATAAAAACTAAATATCCTGTGCCTTTATCCATAATGCACATTCAACCCTCTTTTTCTCCAGTTCGCAGCCAACCTTGTAGGGAATGTTTATGTCACTGTTAAACTGGTATGCATTTGCCGCACATCCTCCGCTGCAATAAAACTTTGCCCAGCAGCTGTCGCAGTCTTTTCTTGTATAAACATTGGAATTTTTAAAATAATTTTGAATATCTATGTTTGAAATACCATCCCATACACTACCCATTTTAAACTTGCTATCCCCGACAAATTGGTGGCAGGGGTATATGTCTCCCTCGGGAGTAATCGCCAGATATTCATGCCCAGAACCGCATCCACTCAACCGTTTAATTATGCATGGTCCCTGGGTCAAGTCTATCATAAAATGGAAGAAATTAAACCAGTCTTCTCCCTTGCTTCTTTTTACATACTCCTTGGCAAGCTTTTCATATTCGTCATAGAGCTTCGAAAGATCTTCCTCCCTCAAATCAAAACCGCTGTCCTTAGCTGCTACCACCGGTTCCACGGATATCTGCCTGAACCCCTCATCCGCCAAATGAATAACATCCTTCGAAAAATCCAAATTTTCTCTTGTAAAGGTTCCCCTCACATAATAATTGTCCTGATTTCTTAACTGTGCCACATGCTTGAACTTTGGCATTATATCATCATAACACCCTGTACCGTCAACCCTGCAACGCATTTTATCATTCACTTCTTTGCGCCCGTCAATACTGAGGACAATATTGTGCATATTCTCATTTATATATTTTATATTTTCTTCATTTAATAACAAACCATTTGTCGTCAATGTGAACCTGAAATTTTTACCGTATTCCTTCTCTTTGCTACGGGCATACTCCACAATTTCCTCTACCGTATCAAAATTCATCATGGGTTCCCCGCCAAAAAAATCCACCTCAAGATTTCGGCGGTTTTTTGAATGCTGAAGGAGAAAATCAATGGCCTTTTTCCCAACCTCCGGGCTCATCATTGTTCTCTCACCGCCAAAATTGCCGGTGGAGGCAAAACAATATTTGCACCTTAAATTGCAGTCGTGGCAAATATGAAGACATAAAGCCTTTACCACAGACTCCCTCTCATTCTTTGATACGTAATCTTTATAAGGGTCTTTAGAATATAGAAGTCCATCGGCTTTAAGGCTGTCAAGCTCTTTTAAAGCTTCATCAATATCATTGGCATCATACTTTTTAGATAATTTTTCCTTTATCTCTCCGGCAGTAAACTTCCGATAATAATCCAATATGTCATAGGATATGTCATCAACAACATGCACAGCACCACTATTGACATCAACAACAATATTGGTACCCATTAACGAAAACTTGTGTATCATTGTTTCCCACTTTCCTCTCTTTTTACATGACTCCTCTTAAAATTTCCTTAGCCGTGCTCTCCTTTTTGGTTCCTTCACTTAAGAAACACCATACTACAAAAAAGTGAAAAGCGAAATTTCCTTTCACTTTTCACCTCGTTAATTTTATCTGAATTCCAAGACGCATCTTCTTGCTTTTTAAAAAGCACAGCCAATGACTCCTATGGTAAAATACCATTATGTAAAAGGATTATTTCTTTTCACAGCTTTGATTGGCTACAGTACAGGAAGTCTTACATGCCGACTGGCAGGAAGTCTGACATTCACCGCATCCGCCTTTTTTCAAGCTATCTTTTAATGTTGAACCGTTTAAAACCTTGATATGTTTCATTTGTTTTCCCTCCATAGTGTAATGTACAGGATGTATTATAGCATAAATCCTCCATAATGGAAAGAATATTATAAAAATTCTCACCGGGTTTGGTACAGTTGATTTAAAAGATTTTGAAAATATTCCGGCAAGGGAGACTCAAACTCCATATATTTTTCACGGGTAGGATGTATAAACCCAAGCTTTTTCGCATGAAGTGCCTGCCCGTCAATGCCATACCGGTCGTTTTTTCGTCCGTAAACAGTATCGCCAATAATCGGGTAGCCTATATAGGACATGTGAACCCGTATCTGGTGTGTCCTTCCTGTTTCTAAAGTAACCTCAATATAAGTCACATCCTTAAACCTTTCAAGCACTCGAAAATGGGTTACGGCTCGCCTGCCGTTTTTGATGTTGACAGCCATCTTTTTTCTGTCGCTAGGATGCCTTCCAATGGGGGCATCTATTTTACCCTGATTCTCCGCAATAACGCCGTAGACCAGTGCAACGTAAACCCTTTCCATATCATGAACCTTTAGCTTTTCCGACAGCCTTTCATGGGCAATGTTGTTTTTTGCTACAACCAATACGCCGGAGGTGTCCTTGTCAATTCTATGAACAATACCGGGTCTTATAACTCCGTTTATATCCGACAGATTATCACCGCAATAGCCAAGAAGTGCATTTACCAGAGTACCCGAATAATTCCCGGCAGCCGGATGAACCACCATACCCTTGGGCTTGTCCACCACCACTATATCCCCATCCTCATATATTACCGGTATATTTATGTCTTCTGCACAAATATCCAAAGGCTTGGGATCAGGCACCTTTAAAAGCACCTCATCTCCAGGTTTCAACTTATAATTCGATTTGACATGTTCTCCATTTACCAACAGCATGCCATCGGTTAACAGCTTTTTTATATAAGACCTGGAATACTCCTGAAGTCTTTTGGAGAGCCATAAATCAACCCTTGTTCCTTTATCTTCACAGACAAATCTTATTTCCTTCATAACCTTTTATTACTTCTCCACAATATTTTCATCAATTGAATTTTTAGAATCCAGTTCATCTTTATCCTTATGTACAAAGAACATATAATAAGCCAGTATTATTGTACCCACCACAACAAAAGAATCCGCTACATTAAATGTTGGAAAATGATAACTGCCAAATTGAAAATCAAGAAAGTCTACAACCCCATCAGGTCTAAATACTCTATCAATAAGGTTTCCCCATGCCCCTCCAATAACCATACTGAGGGAAAACCTTAAAATCCTGTTGTTGTATTTATGCATAAAATATGCCATCAGCAACATCATTAAAATCGTGACTGGTATCAGTACATACTTGCCATTTTGCAGGATTCCCCATGCAGCACCCGTGTTCCTCCAGTGGGCAAGATGAAAAAAATTATCGATTATTGTAATCCTATCACCAAATTCAATATTATTTATGACAACGAACTTAGTTATCTGATCAAAAGCTATAATTAAAACAATTATTATCCACACCATATTAATTTAACCTTTCATTATATATTTCTCAATAATATTTAAGTATCAAACCTCTTGCTTTTAAGCCCTTCCTCCAAAAGCCCCGATAAAAACCTGTCATAAGCTTATTACCGATGCACTCTGCAATACAGCATAAAACTCAATACAAATCCCATAACCTATTCCACATCTGGTATATACCAATTTGTGAAATTTTCATACTTGTCCCATATACAGGGGCTGAACTTTCCCCGTATTCTCCTGTTATATATGGCTGCATCATAAAAGAAATATAATCCAAGATAAGGCATATCCTCATTTATCACCTCTTTCATGTTAATAAAATACGCTTTTTTCATTGAGGAATCACTCTCCTTCAAAATCCGAGACAAATAATTGTCAACGGTCTCATTTTCGTAGCCGGCAATATTAATACCCGTTCCAATTTCAGCCGACGAGTACAAAAAAGATATATCCGGTATAGAGGGTACGGTACACCCTATAAAAACCATATCAAACTTACCGGATTTGATTTTATTGAGTTCATCCTCCCATGTTACCTCTTTAATATTCAGAATTATTCCTGCTTCCTTAAGCTGATCTTTTATTTCCTCTGCCACCTCAAGCCTGCGTTCATTATCGGTGTTAACTAATAATTCCAGAGTGAGGGGAGTATTAACGCCGTTTATCCTCTTATATAAAACACCTTTTTTCTCCTCCCAACCGCTGTCTTCAAGGATTTGTTTTGCTTTTTCAATATCCCTTTCATAGGATATGATGTTTGTATCATACAGCCATGTATCCGGAATTACAGGCAGATCCGACACCACCGCCTCACCGGGCATGATATCATTAACAAGCTTGCTTCGGTCAACAGCATAGGCTATCGCCCTTCTTACTTCCTTTTCTTTCAGTATCTTGTTTGACAGGTTAAAGGCGATAAACTCAAACTTATTGCTCACATACTTTTTAAGGGTTATATCCGACCTCCCGCTATAACCGATCCAATTCTTGGTGTCAGCGATTATTACGTCAACTTCCTTTGATTGAAAAGCATTTATAACAGAGCTGTCCTTTCCAAATATTTTTATATTAATCTCCTGAATATACGGCAGGGTAAGCCCCTCCTCATCCGTATCAGTGTTATTCCACCAATTCTCGTTGCTTTCAAGCTTTATAGACTCATTCTCTTTATACTCTACAAATTTATAGGGTCCTGTACCGATGGGTCTGTTATTTTTCTCTGTACCCATAATGTCTTCTCCCAAGTAATAGTGTTTTGGAATTATGGGAAAAGTCATAAGCTCAGGGGTAAAAGAATTGGGGCTATCCATTTCGACCTTAAAGGTTTTAGAGTCAACAGCCGAAAAGCTTACAACATTTTTAAAGCTGGTGGAATAAGGGCTGTTTGAACCGGCATTCACTATGGTACTCGCCGTAAATTCCACATCCTCCGCCGTCAGGCGTATATTATCATGCCAGTAAACATTATCCCTTAAATAAAAAGTCCAAACCTTTCCGCCTTCTGACGGCTCCCACTTCTGTGCCAATACCGGCATCGGCTTTTGCTTGTCATTGAGTTTAACAAGACTTTCATATATAAAGCAGGAATAATCCTTAACAAAAGCATTGGCCGTAAGTATCGGATTAAGCGTGTCGGGGGCGGTGGAAAACAGGTTTAAAACACCGCTTTTTACAGGACCGGTGTCCAATATGTCATCGGCATTGTTGTTTAAAAAGCTGTAATCATTATGTGTATTATCGCCTAAAAGACTGTTTAAATCCACACTGCAGCCCGATATTATTACATTTATAAGTATAAATAAAAGAACCAATAATATCCTCTTTTTCAAACTGTATCTCTCCCTGATTTGTATTTTATCAATCATAAAGTATTGATAAAACCTTTTCCTTTGTATTATAGCAACTGCCTTTAATAATTCCCTCAAATTAACAACCCCAAGTAAAATTCTTCAGGTAGCAGGGCAATATTTAATTAATCATCACATTGATAAGTGTTATATACTAGCAAATTAAATTGTGCCAGGGCAATACTTAATTAATCATCATAATAGCTGCAAGGGTTCCTGTTTTGCCGTTATCGCCCCGGTGGGAAAAAAACAGGTCTTTGTTGCACTTGGTACATATGCCGCTTAAAACAATGTTCTCATCCTTGACCCCTTCATTTAAAAGACTGTTTTTTATTATCTCAGGAAGATCAAAATACCATTTCCCATTCTTTCTTTCACAGTATTTTGTGCTCCAGCCGATACTTGCTTCAAACTCTTCATACACCTCATCCCCCACCTCAAAACAGCAACTGCCGATGGATGGACCTATTGCGGCCAATATATCCTTTGGGTTGCAGGAAAAAGTATCCTTCATTTTCCTTACAGCCTCTTTTGATATTTCCTTAACCGTACCCCGCCACCCGGAATGAACAATTGAGATTACGGTTTTGACCGGATCAAACAGAAAAACAGGCACACAGTCTGCATAAAAGGTAACCAGTGCCACCTTTCTTTTATTTGTAGCAAGCCCATCAAAGCCTATAATATCACTTTGTTTTATAATGCCTTTGCCTCTGTCCTCCTCGGTTACCACCCGAATTTTGTTGTCATGCACCTGATTTGAAAAAACCATATCCCAAATGTCAATGCCCAGTGCCTTTGCCACTCTTCTATAGTTTTCTTCCACACTTTCTCTTTCATCCCTCTTGTTGAATGCCATATTCAATGACTCATAGGGGTTTTTGCTTACCCCTCCGTGCCGGGTAGTAAAGCAGTGAGTGATAACCTTCTTATATTTTAACAGGTTACCAAATTGAATCAATTCTACTCCATCAATAGATACATGGGTTACATTTTTATTTTCTTCAAATCTGCTATCCAATGCCGCAATCCTCCGTTTGTAAAATCATGCCTTGTTAAATATTGTGATTTATACCGTTGCTCGATACATTATTCTGTCTATTATATATGAATATTATCACACATTATTACTCTTCACAACAGTCATATATAAGCAAATACATAAAATGTATTTATATTAATATGAACCCTCGGATTAGTCATAGGGCTTTGACGGAAAAGAAAGCCTTAAAAACCGGGGAACTCAATGCTCCCAAGTTTCTAAGGCTTATCAGCTACAGGTTTTTAAATACATTATTCACTGTCCAACAATATTATTCTTTCTGGCCATGCAGTACCGAGGCAAACATCGATGAATTAGCCGGTTTATTATACTGACGGTATACTTCGTTGAAACAGTCCGAAATTTCATCCCAAGTCGGAGTCCATTTCAAAATTTTAATGTTGTAATATTCACCGGGTTCACTGAAGGATTCTATAAGCTTTTCTTTTAGCTCTTCAGAACTGCTTGTATATAAATTATTGACATAATAGTAATCATTCTCGTATGAATCTGCAGTGTATTTTCCAAGCTGGCTGTCGATTTCAAACTCGTTATTCAATGTATATTCCAATGCTATTGAATTATCAGTGGCATTAAACACCGGATGATCTATTCCAGTGTCATTATTGGTTGCATCAACATGAGCCCATTTCTCACCTATTTTTACCATATTCCATGCATGAGGAACGGTCTGCAGTTCACCGGTAGCAACAACACAAGGAACACCTGCTTCATCACACAAAAGCTTGAAGGCTTCTGCATAGCTCTGGCATACCTACATTGCAACTGCCCTTGCATGGATAACCTTCGGCTTTATAAAACGGTATGTACTGATAAGGCGATTCGGTCTTGGATTATCAATGCTGTCGGTGGCAAAGCTCTTCCTTATTGACCTTGCGTTTCTGACCCAAGGTTACAGGATAGTGTCATACTTTGTCTTTGGAATTATACTGATAGCTATATCCTTTGTATATCAGTATTTCAATAAAAGAATAGATAATATAAGCGGGGTAATGCCCGATGACAAAAAAGATAATTACTAGTATTATGTTATTCATCTTTTTGATTAATACATATGTATATGCACTGGACTATTCCTTCAGTGCCCGGATTATTAATAGCGGAACCAAAAAATATAAGGCCGTAAAGCTCACACCCCAAATATACAATAATACCGTTGAAAACCTCGCAGACTTGGAGATCTTCGATGATAATAACGAGCCGGTACCCTATTTTATAAACAGCTTTTATGAAAGCCTGGGCGAAAAAGAGTATTTTACAGAGACCTTCTCACCGGATTTCGACGTTGTGCAAAAAGAAAATTCAACGGTTATAAAAGTCAAGGGGCTTAAGAACCTAAGGCTCTGCGGTATTTCCCTTGTTACCCCCAGCATGTTCAAAAGAAATGTTACCTTTGACAGCAGAGCATCTAAAATGCTTTACAATCTGAGTTTTGAAAACGTGGAGCAGAAGGATTTGACCCTTTCCTTAGAACCGTACAAAGTGACCTCCGATACCGGTGAAATCGTAATTGACAACAAAGATGACAAACCCATAAAAGTATCGGCAATCGAGGTCTCTTATCTGGTCGACGAACTGGTATTTGAAGGTTCAGGCTCCAGTGGATATACATTGAAATTTGGAAATAGTGAAATTTATAAACCCAAAAGCTATGACCTGTCCAATTACAGAGAATATATTTTAAGCGAAGGCTATGATGTATTAAGTATCAAAGATGTTAAAGGCAGTCCTGCCAAAGAACCGGCTCCAGTTAAAGAACCCTATGATTACAAACCGGTTTTTAACATTGCAATATCAATAGTTGCTGTAATTCTAGCAATAATTATATTTCTAAAGATTAAAAAGTGAAATTTGTGCCAAACCTTCGCTGCAACAATGAATTAAAAATAAACTTCTAAACTGAAAACTTTGTGGTAAAATATTAACTGTATAATTATTAACAGGAGGTTTGACCCATGGATAAGACATCTAATAAACCTATAGAATTAAAAAGTGACAGGCTTAGCATTGAAATTGCATATCCCGGGACAGTGTACAGCGGATCCCGTTTTGATTGGAACGGCTTTATTACAGGGATAGTTCTAGATGGAAAGCACTCCTTTTGTATGCCTGAATCCCTTACTCCCGGTCAGGGTTCCGGCGGTTTTGGGCTTTGCAATGAATTCGGTATAGATACGCCCATAGGCTATGATGATGCAAAACCCGGAGAAAAGTTTCCAAAACTCGGTACTGGTCTATTGACCCGTCCCGATGAATCAGACTACTTTTTCTTTAATAAATACGAGGTTACACCTTTTGCCATAAAAATTGAAAATGATAATAATACTGCATTATTTGAGGTTGATCCTTTAGACTGCAACGGTTATGCTGTGAAAATGACTAAAAAAATATCTGTTGACGACAACAAACTGTCTGTTGACTATCACCTTGAAAATGTAGGCAGCAAACCCGTTATAACCGAGGAATACTGCCATAATTTCTTTGCAGTAAACAACAACAGGATCGGTACCGGATATCTTTTGAGATTTCCTTATGACATCAATCCGGATTGTGTTCCTGAGGTTATGGATATAAAAGACCGTGAAATTCGATGGAACACTGTACCAAACAAGGATTTCAAATGCTGTCCCAAAGGGTTTCAAAATGTAAAGCCGCATTACTGGGAACTGTTTTTCGAGCCGGATAGAGTCGGTATTAGAGAATTCAGTGAATTTCCTGTCTCAAACGTAGCTGTCTGGGGTACAACCCATGTCGTAAGTCCGGAAGTGTTTATCAACGTAAATATAAAGCCGGGGGAGATCCAGGAATGGACAAGGAAATATGAGTTTTTTTCATATTAAAAACTTTCTCTTTAATGATGACAGCAAAAAAATGAAGGACATTAAGTTCCCTCATTTTTTTGCATTTTCTCTTCTTTAAACCCATTTTTGAAATCTCAAAGGTATTATTTTCATCGGTTTTAATCCTTCTACTTTGCAAAATCTCACTTATAAAGCCCTTTTCTATCCTTTATTTGATATCTTAGCCCATGTATCCTTAAGGGATACCGTCCTGTTAAATACCAATGCGTTTTCCTTTGAATCCACAGCATCAACACAGAAATACCCCAATCTCAAAAACTGGAACATTTCACCGGGTTTTGCAGTTTTAAGTCCCGGCTCCAGCTTGCATTCAGTAATAACTTCTAAAGAATCAGGGTTTACCTGATCAACAAAGTCAACACCCTCGTCAGCACCGGGATTAGCATCATTAAACAAACTGTTGTATAACCGCACCTCAGCATCAACAGCATGAGCAGCAGATACCCAGTGGATAGTACCTCTCACCTTACGCCCGTCGGGAGAATTTCCACCCCTAGAATCCGGGTCATAGGTGCAATGTACCTCAATTATTTCTCCTGTCGCATCATCCTTTACAACATCCACACATTTAATGAAATAAGCACTCTTAAGCCTGACCTCCCGCCCAGGTGCCAAACGGAAGTACTTCTTTGGCGGATTTTCGCAAAAATCATCTTGTTCTATATAAATAACCCTTGAAAAGGGAACTTCCCTTGTTCCGGCAGCAGGATCTTCCGGATTATTCGGAACCTCAAAATACTCAACACTGTCTTCCGGATAGTTGTCAATGATAACCTTAAGGGGTCTTAATACAGCCATTGCCCTAGTAGCCTTCTGATTAAGTTCTTCCCTGATACAATGTTCAAGAAGAGCAATATCCACCACACTATTACTTTTTGCAACACCTATTCGAGCACAGAAATTCCTTATGGATTCCGGGGTATATCCCCGCCTTCTAAGACCTGATATCGTAGGCATTCTTGGGTCGTCCCATCCCCTTACATATCCTTCCTTTACAAGCCTAAGAAGCTTCCGTTTACTCATAACGGTATAGCTTAAATTCAAACGGGCAAACTCTATCTGCCGTGTCTTGCACTCCATATCAAGGGTCTCCAAAAACCAATTGTATAACGGTCTATGGTCTTCAAATTCCAGTGTGCAAATAGAATGTGTTATGCTCTCAAAGGAGTCGGAAAGAGGGTGGGCGAAATCGTACATGGGATAAATACACCATTTGTTTCCCGTTCTGTGGTGTTCTGCTTTCACAATTCTATATATAACCGGATCACGCATATTCAAGTTGGGTGAAGCCATATCGATTTTTGCTCTCAGTACCTTTGATCCGTCCTCAAACTCACCATCTCTCATTCTTCTGAATAATTCAAGGTTTTCATCGATACTCCTGTTGCGGTAAGGACTTTCCTTGCCCGCTTGTGTGAGGGTACCTCTATATTCTCGTATCTCCTCTGCAGTTAAATCACATACATAAGCTTGACCCATCTCAATAAGCTTCACGGCACAATCATATAGCCTGTCGAAATAGTCCGATGCATAGTATAGCCTATCTTCCCAATCAAATCCCAACCATTTTATATCCTCTTTTATAGATTCAACATATTCGATATCTTCCTTAACAGGATTTGTGTCATCAAACCTCAAATTGCATAAACCTCTGTTTTGGGCTGCAATACCAAAATTCAAACAAATTGATTTTGCATGCCCTATATGAAGATATCCATTGGGTTCGGGGGGAAATCTTGTATGTACTCTTCCACCATACCTATTATTTTCAGTGTCTTCATCTATAAAATCCTGAATAAAATTGGAATACAATTTTTTGTCTTGATCTAGGGATTTTTCTTCATTTACTCTTCCACCAGCATCCATTCTTTTTTCCTCCTCCGTCTTATTAAAAAACTTAAACAAATCCTATGTTAATCAGAAGTACATGATATATTATTATATAACATAATTCAAATCATTCAACTAAAATAATAATCGTTATAGAATATTATTTTAGTTTTCATTCGAATACTTTTCCTTAATGTACAAGACCGCTCCGTAAAATCATAAAATATTATATCCTTAATGAACAGACGTGTCAAACTATATAAAAAGCAAAGGGTTCATATTATTCTTCACATTTATTTAATACGCCCAAAAACAAAGGGTGTATAATAAAAGCTCAAGGGATTGTGACCCTTGAGCTTTTGTTAAGGATTATTAATTAGCTGTTGGGAAAAGTACTTATCTTTCTAAGAATAAATCTCTTCAACAGTGTTACATCGGTGGAATCTATCGCATTGTCACTGTTAACATCTCCATTGACAAATTCCTCCGGAGTTAATTTACCGTATGGTTCCGGGTATGATATATCACGAACAGGCCATTTTCTTAATACAAACCTTTTCATTAATGTAAGGTCAGTAGAATCTACTGTTCCGTCAAGGTTTATATCTCCTTTTAGAACATTACCGGTTGACGTTGGTGTCGGCGTAACAGTTGGAGTTGGAGTAGTAGGTGTCGGATCAACGACTCCATCAGGAACCTCCCCAAAAATCCTCGTTGTTCCGTCATAAACAGGCATCCACTTAGTCTTCTGCACTTCTTTTGTAAGATCCTGATATGAAAAGTCATTTGACGGATCCCAGTATGTTGTTCCGGGTGGTGCCGCAATACGGAACTGTAGCTCTGCCGCATACTGCTCCTGCCCTATCGGGCAAATTGCTGTCCCATCCTCGTAAGAAATAGTTATATAATACATATTTCCGCTTACATGGGTAAGGGGCGAAATCGTAGCATCCATACCATCTTCACAATATCCAATTGATATTGTAATATCGTCTACCGTTGCACCGGCTTCAAAAACCTCAGTCAAATCAAGATAGTATCTGTATGAAAAATCCTTTACAAGCCTTGCTGGCCAGCTTGAACGGTTGTTGAGCAATGCCTTTATCTCAGTGTAGTGTGAACCGGCCTGATTTATAGCAGCCTCTACAAAGAACTCATCTTCTCTCTCTTCCGGCGGAGGGAAGTTTTGCAGAGTAGTACCGCCATATTCGGCAGTCATCCTGCAGAGCACACCTACAAAACCTGCATTATAGTCTGTTGCCACCTCATTTAGTATATAATCCTCTATATCATCTTTATAGCTGTCACTCTTCGTAGGACCACCAACTAAAGCACCATAAAGCACATGTCTGTGGTAATCAGGAATGTCTCTCTTATCAAGCCACGTCCCATGGGCAGTCCTGTGGTGAGGACGCTGTGGCGGGTTTTTCCCAAACCCTACTACATAACTCCTGTTCTCAGGGTTTGAACCCAATGCATAATCAATCTGGCTCTTTGCAAAATTATAATATTTTTGTTTAAGAGCAGTATCATTTATTGAATCTGAGTATACCAAAGCTAAAAACGCTGCATTCATAGAATATCTTAACGGTCCCCATGTATCAAGGTGTGCAAGTCCTCCGGGAGTATACGAAACACTCTTTCCGTTATAACCTTGGGGAGTCCACCAATCCAAATGTTTCTGTGCAAATTCGTGGTACTCCTCTTTACCGGTAGCTATTGCAAGTAATATCATTGCTCCATAGTGACAATCATCCCAGCAATGTGCCCATTGATACTCTATATCCGTAGTCTGATTCTGACGGTTTAATTTTGGAATATAGGATTCGGCTTTATCAAGATACTCTTGATCACCTGTTGCCAAGTACAGCCACGTAGCAGCCCATAAAAGTTCATCCCAAAAACCGCTGTGGGAGCTGTAGAAACCGTCTGCTTCAGTATAACCTGCATCGCTTCTTTTGGTGTCTGCAAGCTTAAACAAGCTCTTGGCATGCTGCAGGTATGTATTGTTATTAAGAACAATAGAGCCTACTGCAAGGGCAGCTGCCATCTGACCTGTCACACAGGAAGCCGAACATGTAAAATAAGGTCTTTCCATTTCCTTTTCTATAACCTCGGCAGACCCCCACCAATTATGATCTGCACCTCCGTCACCTATCTGGTAAACAACACTGTCTCCCCTGTCACAAGCTACAAGATAGTCCAGTGCAAAGGCAAGGTTTCTTTCGAGGTATGGCCTCTGTCCCGATGCCTCAATGCCGTCACCGTACTCATAAAGAGCCCAACCGAGCATTGCTGCCGAATATGCCATGGGCAGGTTAAACTTCACATGGTCACCGGCATCATACCATCCACCGAGTACTTCATCATTCATTGTTGCGTCACCGCGCCACTCAACACGGTTCCATTCAGGCAATGGTCCTGCCTGTTGGCATTCATAAAAATAAATGGCTTTTTGAAGTGCTTCTGCATAGTTGTAAGCTCCCGCGGCGGACACAGATCCCTGCGGAATTACCAATACAGACAGCATAACTAGTGTTAAAGCAACACACACAAGCTTTTTCACAATAATTCCTCCTCATAAAAATTATTTCATCTGTGAAACAAGACTCTAAAAAAAGATAAATAGAATTAACAACCAGTTACTCAATTGCTCTTCTTCGGATAAAAGATTTAGAATGTAAAATAGAGAATTTGCTTAGTAGAAAGCTTATCAATTCTGAGAATAAGTATTTTAGTAAATCCGGTTTCACAGCAAAATACTTTACATAATATTATCTCTATAAAATCTTATCCCTATCATCACCCCAACAATAAATAAATATATAATAAACAACCAATTTCGTATTTCATAATAAAATTGGCTCCTGATAACTATATTAAAAAATGCAGCAAAGAGTAGAAGTGCTACAGTGCTTATATTTATTATATCATTAATAGCATTAGGTATAAAGTATAGAAACTTAACTTTTTATTTTTATTAATAGATACATAATTACTATATCATCTTGCACTCCATTAACATTATGCGTTATTTCCTTTATATTTAGGGGGGTATCTTTGGCTACACCAACCCTAAATACTTCTCAAAGAATAACATTAGCTTTTCGATAATTCCTTGCTTTTTCGCGGCTCTGCCTCCACCAAAGCGGGATACAGGCGGCATTATTTTATCAATGGCTGTACCGGTTGTTTTAAGCATTCCATCTCGAAAAGCATTGTCGATGAAGCGGCGGGTTTCTTCAGGCTTTAATTTTTCTTCTTCTATAATTGCTGAAATATCCGCTTCCTTATGTTCATTGAGGAATTTACGCCAATCCTCATCAACCTTGGTCGATACATTAACTCTTTCAATAAAACGCTCAATAAGCTCTTTTTTACTTCGAAGTTCAATACTCGAATTGATAGCCTTATCAATGGTCGTAAGAATAGTTTTATCCTTGCAGTTGGATTGTTGATATTTAGCTACAAGCATAAGAATATAGTCAATGTTTACCTCTATCTGTTTGACCAATTCAATCTCAAAAATAATATCATCATTTATAGTTTCTTTGTCACCGTCAGCACCTTTTCTATATTCCTGATACAGGTCAATATAAATGCTCTGATAGTCCTGAAAATCCCTTTCAGATAAAATCTCGTTTCCTTCANNGTCATCGAA
>JGI24710J26742_10001592_pt1 | contig 20781 bp, 20 predicted proteins | sample BioPla2DNA2_FD_26742 | JGI IMG/M metagenome (IMG submission 26742) | reverse complement strand
ATCGCTGCCAGGGCCGCCGTCAACCGGCCTATTGTGGTCCGCTCCCCCGACATCGGGGGAGAGGTGGAATCGCAAGCCTGTAAAGAGCGTGATACCACTCATGGTATCATGCCCCCGACTTCAGTCGGGGGTAGTTGACGCCTCAGGGCTTCAGCATACGGGGTGGGTTCATGAAGAATAATCCAGGCACCTGTATACGTGTTACAAAATAATATTCTGTCATATTCAATCGGTCCTCTTCCGGCAAGTATAATAATTCATGCTACACTTATTGATATCAGTATGACATCCCCTCGACTACCAGGATCACTCACGGCTGCGCTGCTTGCAGCGCTCATTGTGCTCATGCTCGCCGCCGGATGCACCGGCACTGAATCAACCGGGGCCCAGGGCGATGCCCGGACGATAGCGCTCACCGATGGTTTCGGTCGGGCGGTCACCGCCCCCGCATCCCCCGAGAGCGTCGTCTGCTCAGGTTCAGGGTGCCTCCGCTACCTCGTCTACCTGCAGGGCCAGGATCTCGTCACCGGTGTTGATGATATCGAGAAGAGGGAGAGCGCGGTAGAAGGCCGCCCCTACGCCCTCGTCCACGGGGCGAAGTTCAAGACCCTCCCGCTGATCGGCGAGTTCCGGGGCAATGATGACCCCGAGAAGGTCATCGCACTCTCTCCCGATGTTGTCTTCAAGACGGGTTCAACCGGGACATCATACGGGACGAGCGGCCCTGAGGCTGACAAACTCCAGGAAAAGACCGGTATCCCGGTCGTGGCCTTCCCCTACGGCTCACTCCGGAGCGATGCCGAGAAGGACGATATGTACTCAGGCCTCCGCATGATGGCCAGGGTCATCGGGAAGCAGGATCGCGCAGAAGAGGTGATCACCTACATCGAGGATACGATGGCTGACCTTGAGCGCCGGACGGCCGATATCCCCGAGGCCGAACGAAAGAGCGTCTACGTCGGCGGAGTCTCGGCGGCAGGGGCGCACGGGATCATGTCCACCGAACCGTCCTACCCGCCGTTCCTCTGGGTGCACGCGAAGAACGTCGCAGCCGGCCTCGGCGTAGATCACGCTGATGTCGCAAAAGAGGCGCTCGTCGACTGGGATCCCGGGTATATCTTCATCGATCTCGGCACACTCCAGATCGATGGTGGTGGGGCAGTCGGGGAACTGAAGAACGATGCAGCCCTCAAAGGCCTCACTGCGGCGAAGGAGGGGCGGGCTTACGGAGTCCTCCCGTACAACCACTACAACATAAACTATGAGACCGTGTTTGCTGACGCTTACTTTGTCGGAAAGACTCTCTACCCTGACAGGTTCGCCGATATCGATCCGGCGAAGAAGGCAGATGAGATCTTCACCTTCTTCGTCGGAAAACCGGTCTTTGCTGAGTTGAACAGCCAGTATGGTAACCTTGGATTCGCAAAGATACCGCTGTAAGATATGATAGAGTAGAACAGTGAGAGGAGAGTGAAGAGATGCACTTTGCAGACGGGGTAATCCCCGAGGAATACCTGGGGTACGTGCGGAATAAGTATCTCTGGATACTCGGGGGGATCGTCCTCCTCTTCTTCCTCCTGGTCGTGTCCATATCGATCGGTGCGGCCGGCGTCCCCCTCTACGACGTATTCCTCTCTATCATTAACGGCACCGCCGACCGGATCTCCGCGCTCCTGCACTTCACCACGGTCTCGCCCGAGAACCTCTCCCGCGTCGACCGGATCGTCTGGAACATCCGGCTCCCCCAGGCGCTCGCAGCGATCGTCGCTGGCATAGGCCTCTCGATAGCCGGGGTCGCGATGCAGTCGATCCTCAGAAACCCTCTCGCCTCACCGTTCACGCTCGGCATATCAAACGCCGGCGCTTTCGGTGCTGCCGTCTCGGTCATCCTCCTCGGCACGGGACAGATGCACTCATCGATCGCTAACGCCGTCACACTGAACAACCCCTACGTGACGACGATCGTAGCGTTCATCTTCTGTCTCCTCGCCACCGCCGTGATCCTGATCATCTCCCGGGTCTGCGGGGCATCGCCGGAGGTGATGATCCTCGCCGGTGTCGCCATATCATCCCTCTTCACGGCGGGGACGATGTTCCTCCAGTATTTTGCCAGCGACACCCAGCTCGCCGCGGTCGTCTTCTGGACGTTCGGCGATGTTAGTCGGGCCAACTGGCAGGAGCTCGGGCTCATGGCCGTTGTCGTCGCGGGTGCGGCCCTCTACTTCGTAGCGAACCGCTGGAACTACAACGCTATCGATGCCGGTGATGAGACAGCAATGGGACTCGGTGTCAACGTCGAGGCGATCCGCAACATCGGTATGGTCGTTGCGGCGCTCGTCTCTGCCGTGATCGTCTCGTTCCTCGGTGTCATCGGGTTTGTGGGACTCGTCTGCCCGCACATGGTGAGGAGGCTCATCGGCGATGACCAGCGTTTCCTTATACCGGGTTCATGCGTGATGGGCGGGATACTCCTCCTCGCCTCCGACACCGTCGCCCGGGTCATCGTGGCGCCTTATGTCCTCCCGGTCGCCGTGCTCACGGCGTTCCTCGGTGCACCAACATTCATCTACCTGCTCTTACGGGGGTACCGACGATGATACTCGATGTTGACGGCGTGGCGTTCACCTACCGGAGTGCTCCGGTCATCCAGGATGTCACGTTTGATCTCCGCCCGAAGCAGATCCTCGCGATCCTCGGGCCGAACGGTGTCGGAAAGACGACACTCTTGAAGTGCATGAACGCCATCCTGCGTCCGAAGACGGGCTCGATCATGGTCGAGGAACTGGATCTCCTCACCGCTGACCGGATGGAGATCGCGCGGAGGATGGGGTATGTACCGCAGCGATCCGAGGCCGGCCGGCTGACCGCGTTCGACGCGATCCTCCTCGGCCGCCGACCGCATATCCGGTGGGACGTCACAGAGGCTGACCTCCGGATCGTCGAAGCGGCTATCCGGATGCTCCGCCTTGAGGAACTCGCGCTTCGCTACATCGATGAGATGAGCGGCGGAGAACTCCAGAAGGTGAGCATCGCCCGGGCGCTTGTCCAGGAACCGCGTGTCCTCCTCCTCGATGAACCGACGAGCAGCCTCGATCTCCGGAACCAGATTGATATCCTTGAGATCGTGAGAAGCGTGGTGGCCGGGCACGATGTCGCTGCGGTGATGACGATGCATGACCTGAACATGGCGCTCCGCTACGCCGACCGATTCATCTTCTTAAAAGGCGGTACCATCTGCGCTGCCGGCGGATCGGAGGTCGTGACGGCGGAGACGATCGAGACGGTCTACGGCGTCCCGGTGACGGTCGAGCAGTACAACGGGTTCCAGGTCGTTGTGCCCCTGACCCCCATAAGAGACTGATCGGGGATAACCTATATCCCCGCCGGCGCCGATCCGCCCGCCGGGCATGCTGTTTGAGACCATCATCGGGATCGCCGGGACGGTGCTCGGTCTGTTCGGGGCGCTCTTCATCATCTACGGGGCGGCGATTGCGATCGTCGAACTCCTGGCGAAGGAGACGCGCATACGGACATGGGGTTATCCGGAGATCAGGGGGACGTTCACCACCCGTATCCTGATAGGTCTTGAGTTCTTCGTCGCTGCCGATCTCCTGAAGACCATCCTTGCTCCGACGTTTGAGGACCTGATCATCCTCGGTTCACTCGTCGCCATAAGGACGGTCGTAAGTTACTTCCTCGGGATGGAGGTGAGAGGAGCAGGAGATGTACGATGAGTGGTCGCCTATCCACTGTTCCGGCGCTTGAGCATCATCACGAGGTCGTGCGCCTGCCCGACCATCCGCTTTGAGTTTGCAAACGTGATCATCTCTATCGCCTCGCCGTACGGGAGCCACCGGTAGGCGACGTGCTCATCGGAGAGGTGCACCTCCTCCTCGGTGGTCTCGACCAGGTAGTAGACGACCTCCTTGTAGACCGTGCGGCCCCGGCGCTGGAAGAAGTAGTGGATCACCTCACGGAACCCGGGGATGAACGTGGCGTGGGTGATCCCGGTCTCCTCCTCGAGTTCGCGGAGCACCGTCTCCTTCTCGCTCTCACCCCGCTCACCATGCCCCTTCACCAGGTCCCAGTGCCCGGCTCCGTACTGCAGGATGAGATACAGGGGATCTCTGTCTCGCCGGAAGACGACCGCCCCATATGATTTCTCCTTCACCATCGGTCTTCAACCCTCTGCGAGTTCACGCCCGATGACCTCGAAGTCTTCTTCCAGGGCCTCGCGGTATGCCGGGTTGTAGAGCGCGGCGGCGGGGTGGAGGGTCGGGATGATCCGGACTGGATGATCGAAGAGGGAACAGGGGTAGACGGTCCCACGGATATCGGTGATCCGGTCAAACTCCACCGGCAGGAAGGAGAGGATGTACCTGCTCGAGTGCCGGCCGAGCGTCACGATCACATCCGGTCGTATGATCCGGATCTGTTCCTCGAGGTAGGGCGTGCAGGCACGGATCTCCTCGTCCCGGGGATCGCGGTTCCCGGGAGGCCGGTGCTTGACGATATTCCCGATGAAGACCCCGGTTCGCGCAAGGCCGATACCGGCGAGAAGACCATCGAGCAACTTTCCGGCGCGCCCCACAAACGGCCGGCCGGTGAGGTCTTCCTGCTTCCCCGGCGCTTCACCGATGAGCATGAGGCGTGCACCGGCATCCCCCTCTCCGGGGACCGCATGGCAGGCCTCCTCCCAGAGAGGGCACTTCCGGCATTCGTTGATGACGGTGGCGAGTTTCTCCATCGCCTCCTGCCTTTCCGTCTCCTGCACCATGCTCAAACTATTGATGGTTCGCTCATGATATCACTTTACATTCGATCTTCCGCGGGCAGTCTTGCGCAGACGTATCCGGACAGGGCATAAGAAGTCGCATGCCCTCTCAAAGGTTAATAACTCCGGAGGGGAAATGTATAATAAGATCTGTCCATGAGGGTGCGGCCCGATCTCCCCGGAATTATGATGGGGCAGGGGATAGGGGCCAATACGGGACTGCATGGCAAATGGAGCTGCTTACACAATGAGTGATATGGACCATCTCTGTTTTGATACAACAAAGATCGATAAGATACAGGCCCTCCGCGAGCGTGGAGTGACGGTATATCCCTATAAATTTGAACGCACAGATACCGTTCGCGAGATCAAGGAGCGATTCGCCGATATCGGGCACGATAAAAGCGCTGATGCCGTCAGCACCGCAGGCCGGGTCTACGTGGTCCGCCAGCACGGGAAGACGATATTCGCCGATATCGGAGATGCGGACGGGAGGATACAGCTCTATATACGAAAGAACGATCTCGGCGAGGAGGCATTCAACCTCTTCAGGCAGTACATCGATGCCGGGGATATCATAGGCGTCTTCGGCCACGTCTTCCGGACGAAGATGGGGGAGATCACGATCTGGGTCGACCGGTTCGAACTCCTCTCAAAGTCGATCTGCCCCCTCCCCGAGAAGTTCCACGGGCTCAAGAACATCGAGACCCGCTACCGGCAGCGCTACATCGACCTGATCATGAACGAGGAGAGCCGGGAGACGTTCCGGACGAGGAGCAGGATCATATCACTCCTGCGGCAATTCCTCTTCGAGCGCGACTACCTGGAGTTTGAGACCCCGACCCTGCAACCGATATACGGTGGCGCAAACGCCCGGCCGTTCACCACCTACCACAACTTCCTCGACCAGAAGCTCTACCTCCGGATTGCGCCGGAGCTCTACCTCAAGCGCCTGGTCGTCGGAGGTTTTGAGAAGGTCTTTGAGATCGCAAAGAACTTCCGAAACGAGGATATCGACACCAACCATAACCCTGAGTTCTCGATGGTCGAGATCTACGAGGCCTACCAGGACTACAACGATATGATGGACCTCACCGAGGAGATCATCGTGCACCTGGCAGAGGTGGTCTGCGGGACTACGGCGATATCATTTGCGGGGCATGAGATTGACGTCTCCCGGCCCTGGCGCCGGCTCACCATGGATGAGGCGGTGCGGGAGTACGCCGGGATCAGCGTCAGTGATCACTCAGTCGATGAGCTCCGTGCGTTTGCCGGGGAGCACGGCGTCGAGGGGTGCGAGGACGCCGGGACCCGGGGAGAGTTCCTGGCGCTCTTCTTCGAACACTTCGGCGAGAAGAACCTCATCCAGCCGACGTTCATCTACAACTTCCCCATCGAGAACTCGCCTCTTGCAAAGAAGCACCGGAAGATCGAGGGGATGACCGAGCGGTTCGAGCTCTTCATGGCCGGCATGGAGATGGCAAACGGTTTCTCCGAATTGAACGACCCCCTCGACCAGAAAGCCCGGCTTGAGGAACAGGATGCGAAGCGCCGCCGGGGTGACCTTGAGGCGCAGATGATCGATTACGACTTCATATGCGCCCTCGGCTACGGTATGCCCCCGACCGGCGGCGTCGGGATCGGCATTGATCGCCTGGTGATGCTCCTCACCGGCAGAGACTCGATCAAGGAAGTGATCCTCTTCCCGCAGATGAAGACTCTCCTCCCGGGTTCGAATGAGGATGCCGATGAAGAGTGAACCGGCACCCGTGAACGGACGGATGCGGGCCGCCATCCGCCCGGGCATGACGGTGGATGTCGTGCTCAAACGTGACCAGCGGACCGGGAAGCGCACCAGGGGCGTTGTTGCTGAACTCCTGACGAACTCATCCTTTCACCCCCACGGGATCAAGGTCCGCCTCAGGGATGGCCAGGTCGGGCGGGTGCAGATGATCATCGGGTGAGAGGGATCAGGTCTCACCCGCAATTTTGAGTGTGAACCTGATAGCCGTGCCACACTCCGGCCGGCCCTCCACCCGATCCTCCGCCCGGATCCTCCCGCCATACCGCTCGATGAGCGTCCGGCAGATATAGAGCCCGAGTCCGAGCCCGGAGAGGTGCCCGCTCCCTTTCCAGAACCGGCCAAAAAGGCTATCCTTCACGGTATCAGGGATACCCGGCCCGGTATCTTCGACGGAGACCCTGACCTCATCACCGCACTCCTCAACCCGGATGACGATATCTACATCCGGACCGCCGAACTTCACGGCGTTACCGATGAGGTTTGAGAAGACCGCAGGAAGGAGATCATCGGCGAGGACGAAGACCGATGATCCCTCGTACCGGATCCGGACTTCGGGGTGATCGGCCATCTGCGCTCGTATCACCCGGTCGAGGTCCACGCGCACCAGCGCCGCCCCACCTTCCCGGGCCTCCCGGAGGGTGGCGACGCGCCCGACGATCGATGAGCTCTGCTGTAGCCCTGCAAGCATCTTCTGAGCCATCTTCTGTTGTTCACCTTCAAGGGTATCGACCAGGAACTGCGTGTAGCCGATGGCGACCGCGTTGGCGTTGTTGATATCGTGGACCATGACGTCCAGGAAGAAGTTTGTCACCTCGCTGGACTCCTCAAGTTCAGCGGCCCGCACCCGGACCAGATCGTCGAGCCGGGCATCCCGCTCCCGCAGGGCCTCTTCAGACTCCCTGAGGCGCTGGATGTTCTCTTTGAGAGCGGTCACCATGACGCTGATGCTCTCAGAGAGGCGGGCAAACTCCGTCCCGGCGGATACCTGGATAGGGTGATCGAGATCCCCGCCGGCGATCCGGTCGACGTCGTGTACGATCTCCTGTATCGGCCGGGTGATCCGGCGTGAGACCAGGATCGCGATACAGCATGCGGCGAGACTCACAAAGAGGACCACAATAATCCGGTTGAGGCGCGCCGCCGCGATACGGGCGCCGAGGAGAGCCGTGGTGTATGTCAGCCCGGCGACCCGGCTCGCATCCGATGGGGTGACGGGATCGGAGAGGTCGATGAAGACATACCTGGTGATGGTCCCGGAATCTTCGTCCGCGATCGTCCTGCTCTCCCTCTCTTCAAAGACCGAGGCGACGACCGGGTCCGCCGCTCCGGGCACGATCGGGCCTCCTGAACCGACCGCATCGACGATCCTTCCGTAGCGATCGTAGATCCGGATATCCCGGAGGGCGGGGTTTGATCGCATCAGGTCATCCCTCAGGGTCCTGAAGTCCAGGATATAGCGGTCAGCCCTGGTCGCGTCACAGGCGAGGCCGATCTCGAGGACGTAGCGGTGATCGGGAGAGGGCATATAGGCAAACTTCCGCCAGCTCCCGCCCGCCGTCTCCACCACGACGCGATCCACGACAATCGTATCGCCAAGCCTGATATCCGTGATCCGTTCGTAAAACTCCGGCGCGCCCTTGAAATCAAGACCGATGTCCGGGGGATAGGTGCTGTACTCGATGACGCCCGACTCGTTGATTATGTAGATATCCATCCCTTCTCCGAGGTCTTCCTGGATCCGGGCGAGATCCATCCCACCCGGGTCATTTCCTGCACGTTCGTATTCGGCAAAGACCGGGCCGAACCCCTCCACCATCCGGGAGTCAAGCGTTCTATCGAAGAGTTTCAACCCCGTGTCCACGAGGCGCAACGACCGGACAACGTTCGCCTCTGTCTCTTCCCGGAAGAGGTCATCCCCGGCGATCAGGGTCTCCTCGACCTCCCGGTAGTCCAGGAACGAGATCGCCCCTATCACGGGAAGCGTGATCAGGATCATGATGAGGGGGAGGTGGGTTCTAAGGTGACAGCGCCACCTCCTGCTGGAGCCCGGCGTCGTCATGGTGCACCGCCCTCTCTCGCCTTCCGGAGGGTGAACCGGACCACTGTGCCTCCACCTTCCCGGCTCTCTGCCCACATCCTCCCTCCATAGCGTGCAATAAGCGTCCGACAGATGTAGAGCCCGAGTCCACTCCCTGAGGCCCCGCCACCTCCCCGGGCCAGTCTGTCAAAGAGCCGTGGCCTCACGGTATCAGGGATACCCGGCCCGGTATCCTCGATGGAGACCAGAACCTCATCGTCGCATTCCTCGACCTGGATGGTGATCCAGACCTCCGGACCGCCGAACTTCACAGCGTTGCCGATGAGGTTTGAGAAGACCTCAGGCAGGAGATCATCGGCAAGGACAGAGGCCGTGGTGCCGGAGCAGGTTATCCGGGATGTGGGGGCGCGTTCGATCTCGTCCCTGATAACCCGATCGAGATCGACTGCCTTAAAGGCTTCCGACCTCTCCCCGATATGCCGGATGGTGTTGACGTTGTGCACGATCTCGATGCTCTTCGCAAGTCCTGCCTTTGCCTTCCGGAGGTGTTCCGCTTCGGGCGTTCCCTCGAGATCGCTGAGGAGGAGGTCAGAATATATATTTGCGATGTTGTTTGCGCCTCCGATGTCATGGCCCATGATGTCAAGCAGGAGTGATGCCATACGGTCGGACTCATCGAGGGCGGCCGTCCGTTCCTGGATCTCATCCTCGAGGGTCTCGTTGTGGCGGATGAGCGCTCTCTCTGAGTCCTGGAGTTTTTGCAGGGTCTCTTTTAAGGAGGCGACCATCACCGATACGCTCTCAGAGAGATGGGCAAACTCATCACATCCACCGACCTGTATATGGCGGTCCAGGTCGCCGCCGGCGATGGCGTCGACATCCTCAACGAGGGTGCGCATCGGTCGTGTCAGGGATCGCACGGCGATGAGAGAGAGGGCGGCGATGAGGAAGATCCCGATGAACAGGGTTCTGATGTGCCGGGAGAACATCCCCGCGATCTTCTCCTCGACGACCTTTGCGTTGTAGGCCACCTCAACGACCATGCTCGTGTCTGATGCGTGATCGCTATCCGCCCTGTCGATGTAGATGTAGCGGATCACCTCCCCCCTGGCGGTATCCTCCGCTTCAAGTCTGGTCTGCTCCCGGTACGCCTGCCGGGCCAGGGCCACCCGGCGTTCATCGTCAGGATGTGCCTCGCCCGCGATCCGCTCGCCCCGGAAGTCAAAGATCCGGATAGTGCTGACGTGGGGATCGCTCTTCACCACCTCATCGACCGCATCCGCGTAGCTCAACTCCTCACGCTGCTGCAGGAATTCCGGATCCAGGAGCCCGAGCTCGAGGAGGTAGCGGCGGTCGGGGGAGGGGAGGTAGGCATACTTCCGGCGCTCGCCGGTCGTGAGATCGACGACAACCCTGTCGGCCGAGAAGGCGCCACTTAGCCGGATATCTGTTATGCGGTCGTAGAAGTCAGGGATATTTCTGAAATCGTACCCGAGCTCAGGGATGTGGGTGGTGTACTCGATGATGCCGTCCTCGTTGATGATATAGAGATCCATCCTGCCCCCGAGGTCCTCCTTAACCCGGGCGAGGTCCATCGCGCCCGGATCCCCTCCCGCCCGCTCATACTCAGCGACAAACGGGACGAACCCCTCCCGCATCTCGTTATCCAGGGTATCGTCGAGGAGTTTTTTCCCGGCACCCAGCAGGCGCATCGCAAGAGCGATGCTGTACTCAGTCTGATCCTGGAGCACCCCGGTATCAGCCTCAAGTCCCTGTCGGACGCTGGCATACCCGGAGAATGATATCAGGTAGACGACGGGAGCCATCGCAAGCAAGATGGCGAGCAGGAGATAGAAGGCCAGGGGAAGCGACGGGCGCACTGCTTTTTTCATCGGCATCCGGGTTATGCTCTCTGTCCCGTGCCACAGGGCCGGGATGGTTATTCAAGGGGATATTATGCCTGCTGATATTTAGTGTGAGCTCTTCTGATGCGGCAGAGGAGATCTTCACTGGTTTCTATAGCCCGGGAGGGATAATGCCGGGAATAAGATGAAAAAAGAGAGAATCAGGGCCTGGCCGGCCCGGTACAGTATTACGACGAAGCGGTACGGTGATCTTACATCGGGGGCATGCCGCCCATGCCACCCATGCCGCCACCCATGCCACCGCCCATGGCAGCCATCTCCTCAGGAGAGGGACCGGCAGACTTGGATGAAGCGATGACATCATCGATCCGGAGGATCATAACGGCAGCCTCGGCGGCGCTTGAGACCGCCTGGGTCTTCACCCGCAGGGGCTCGACAACACCTGTATCGAGCATATTCCCGGAGACAGCGTTGAATACATCAAGTCCCATGTACTTCCCGCTCTCGCCACCCTTCTCGTGGGCTGCGCGGAGGGCGACAAGCATATCGATCGGGTCGAGACCTGCGTTCTCGGCAAGCGTTCTCGGGATGATCTCAAGCGCGGTTGCGAACGCCTCGATGGCGAGCTGGGCACGTCCCCCGACGGTTGCAGCGTACTCGCGGAGACGGAGCGAGAGCTCGATCTCAGGAGCACCACCGCCGGCGACGAACTTCCTGTCCTCGAGGGCAACGCTGACGACCCGGAGAGCATCCTCGATGGCACGGTCGAGCTCAGCGACGACATGCTCGGTGCCGCCACGGATGATGACCGAGACCGCCTTTGGATTCTCGCACTCGGTGACGAAGATCATCTCTTCGCCGGAGATCCTCTTCTCCTCGACGTTGCCGGCCTTGCCGAGTTCCTCGGGGGCGATGGCGTCGATGGAGCTCACGATGGCCGCACCGGTGGCGCGGGCGAGCTTCTCCATATCGCTCTTCTTGACACGCCGCACGGCAAAGATGCCGGCCTTGGCGAGGTAGTGCTGGGCGATGTCGTCGATACCCTTCTGGCAGAAGAGTACGGTTGCACCGCTCGCGACGATCTTGTCGACGATGCCCTTGATCATCCGCTCCTCTTCGTCGAGGAACATCTGGAGCTGGTCAGGGCTCGTTATGCTGATCTCGGCGTCGACCTCGGTCTTCTTGAACTCGACGGCGGCGTTCAGGAGCAGGATCTTCGCATCCTTGACGATACGGGGCATGGCGGGGTGCACACGCTCCTTGTCGATGATCATACCCTCGACGATCTCGGAGTCCTCGATAGACCCGCCGACCTTCTTCTCGACCTTCACGAACTCGGTATCGACGGTGCCGTCATCCTCAGCGACCATCGTGATAGCCCTGACGACGAGCTCGGTGAGTTTCTCCTTCGCGGCCTCGGCGCCCTTGCCGGTCATGGCCGTGTCGGCGATCTTCTTGAGCATCTCCATGTCGTCAGGCTTGACGGCGATCGCGATCTCATCGAGGATGCTCTGCGCCTTCTCGGCAGCCATCCGGTATCCGTGGGCGATGACCGTCGGGTGCACATCCTGGTCGAGGAGATCCTCGGCGCGCTTCAGGAGCTCGCCTGCGATGACCACCGCAGTCGTGGTACCGTCGCCGACCTCGTCGTCCTGGGTCTTTGCGATCTCGACCATCATCTTCGCGGCGGGGTGCTCGATATCCATCTCCTTTAAGATGGTCACACCGTCGTTTGTGATGACGACATCACCGATGGTATCGACGAGCATCTTGTCCATGCCCTTGGGCCCGAGTGTTGTCCGTACAGCGCTTGCGACGGCCTTTGCGGCCGCGATATTGCCGGACTGTGCGTCACGGCCTCGGGTACGCTGGCTACCCTCTTTCAGAATAAGAATTGGTTGTCCTCCAAGACTTGACATAGGTATCACCGTTGTTAAGCGATAGAAATGTAGGTTTGTAGTTCTATATAAACCCTCTTACCCGTTGATCATATCTATGAGGTCTGAGCCGTCTTCGAGAGTATGGAGGTGCTCTTCACCGATAAGGAGGGTTTTGCCGATTTTTTTCTGCTTTTTGTAATCTGTGGCGATGCAAACCGCAAACGTCTTCGTGATCTGGGATATGCTGCCGATAAGAGAAGCGCGCTTTACGACCTTCTGAGAAGTGCCATATGCAGCGAGGATCGTATGCCGGTCNAAGAGCGCCAGTGCCTGGAACGGAGCGCGTCGCATNGCATGTATCTCCATACCCATGCGCTCGAGATCGATAAGGATATCCTCGGTTGCGGATTCTACAGGCCGGGTGCGNGGCTCTGAGGATTGATAGTCGAGGAGCTCGATCGACTCGATGAGCGGGGCGGAGAAGAGCTCCTCAAGCCTGATCGCGACATCGAGCGTGGTGCCCATACCGCTCTCGTACTTGCTGATGGTCCGGCGGGAGACACCGAGCTCCGATGCCAGATCCCCGAGCGACATCCGGGAGCGCACACGGACCTCGTGGAGGAGGTCGCCCTTGATCTTGACGTAGAGGCCGCCGGGCGATGCGTAGACCAGCGGCGAGAGTCCTTCAACAAAGTAGTCAAAGAGGGTCTCGGGGCTGATGGCAAAGAGCCCGTAGCGTATGTAGACAACCCCGCGCTCAAGTTCCGCATCGCGCGCTCGCTCTCCGACGATGAGCGGGGTGGCATCAAGAAGCCGGGCGATCAGGTCAAGATCCCACGCTATATCAGCACTCACGCTATCGATGTGGGGGACAACTTTGATGATGACAAGGGTGTCGCCCTTCTTCGTGATAAGGTCGAAGCTCCGCGGCCGGATGTTGCACCGTTCCGAGACATCGAAGTCCGCGAGGAGCATGATGCTGATGACCATCTGGGGGAGGCGATCCTGCGACATAACCCGTAAGAATCGATATAGCCGAAGAATGATATAAACTATGGGGTCATGTGGATCGGGATCGATGATACGGATTCCCCTGCCGGGATGTGCACAACCTATATCGGGGCGATCCTGGCGCGCCGGCTCGTATGCGCAGGTATCCGTGTCGTCGATGCCCGCCTGGTCAGGTTGAACCCGAACGTCGTCTATAAGACACGGGGGAACGCGGCGGTCTGCATCGAGGCTGAAGGAGATATCGATACAGGGTTCAAACTCGCCTGCGCGTGCACAGAAGAACTCGCTGAGTTTGATGCCGCCGGAACGAACCCGGGAGTGGTGGCGTCTCTCGTCAAACCGCCGCCCGATTTTTACCACGCGGCACTCCGGGATTTCTGTACGCTGGATGAGGCCTGCGAAGTGCTTGAGTCGATCGGGGCTCACTACCGGGGCTACAAGAACCGGCGGGGGCTCATCGGTGCAACAGCAGCAATAGCAAGCGATTTTTTTGACCGGACATACGAGGTGCTCGTCTACCGGAAGCGCGAGAACTGGGGCACCCCCCGGAGGGTGGACCGCGAGAGCCTCTTTTATGCCGATGATATGACGTCTCCCCATACCTGGGATACGGTGGACCGCGAGAACGATATCGTGGTCAGCGTGCCCCACACCCCTGATCCGGTCCTCTTCGGCATCCGGGGGGGGAGCCCGGCGTGGGTCAGGGAGGCGAGATCGTATATCCGCTCCGAGGAGCCGGCCTTTGAACAGGTCTACACAACGAACCAGGGGACGGATGTCCACCTGGTGCCGGGGGAGATAGGGGCGCTCAGGGAGGGGCGATCGTACGTTGTGCGCGGTGAGGTCGAGAGCGCTCCGGTCACCGGCCCCGGCGGCCATGTCTCGTTCATCCTCTCCGGCGAGGGGGCGAGCATCCGCTGTATGGCCTACGAACCGACGAAGGGATTTCGGGATCTCGTGCGGGCCCTCATACCGGGTGACCGCGTTGTCGCGGCCGGGAGCTACAAAGGGGAGAGCCTCAACCTTGAGAAGATCGGGATCTTCCACATCGTCGATGCGGTCCGAATCCGTCCCCCGGTCTGCCCGACCTGTGCAAAGCGGATGACGAGCGCCGGGACCGCGAAGGGCTACAAGTGCAGGGTCTGTGGTGCCCGGGCCCGGGAACCGGAGATCGAGAGGTTCGAGCGCCGGATCAGGCCCGGGTGGTACGAGGTGCCTTCGAGCGCCCGCAGGCATCTTGCGCGACCGCTCCTGCGCGGCACCCCGGCGTGGCAGCAGGCGCTCTGTGATTAAGTCGCCGGATGGACCTGCAGAGAAAACCATCTCATCCCGGACAATTTCCCTTTTAGTCGGTGATATCGTAATTCGCGCGATAAATTGTCGCTGTAATCTCCCGGATGAAGAAGCCTGTTCTTCTCCATCTCCAGTTAATCGAATAAACTTTACAAAAAAAAATTTATAACATTTGTGAGTTAACGTATCCCTGGTGATCCCGTGCTGACTATCAGCAACGAAGGTACGTGCCCTGCGCCTCTCGACTCGTGATGGTGCCGACCCTGACAACCAGGGTTTCTGTGATGGGCCGTACAGATCCACAAAGCCGGGTGTGCATGGAAAAAGAGGGAGCAAAACGCGAGGGAGATCCTCGAGTCGGCCTTCTGCTCCCCACCCCTAAAAACCCGCTCTCAAGAGAGATTTGGTCCGGTCGGAAAGACCGGACTCGCCGGCACGGCGGGACGAGTGGGATCATCCCGTGTCGGTCAACCAAGTCATCCCCTGTCTGGCACCGAGAACCCAACATCCCGGGTTCCCGTGCAACCCAATATTTTTTCCCCGTATCTCTCCAGGAGACTTCCGGCCCGCTGCCTCCCTCAAAAATCTCTCGTAAACCGGCAGGAGAGACTGCCATGCAGCCCCTCGCATCGGGATACACAAGGTCTTAAGTGAGTATAAGCGCCACTATTTCCCTGAAACTGGTGTTATAGTATCATGACCTTTGAGTATGGGGATGCAGTACAACAGGCGCGGGTGCGCCCCGGTATGACGGTCGGTGAACTCGTCGATGAACTCGGGAAAGCGGGAGCCTACAACGGGGGATCCCTGTGGCAGGCGGTCAATATCTATGAGCAGATGCTCCGCGATGAGGAGGCGCTGAAGTTCTTCGGCCTCTCGGGCGCCATGGTGCCCGGCGGGATGGGGGGGATCGTGGCCGAGCTCATCAGGCGGGGGCATATCGATATACTGGTATCGACCGGGGCAAACCTCACCCACGATGTCATCGAGGCGATCGGGTGCCACCACTACCACGGGACGTCTGATCTCTCGGATGCCGAGCTCTGCGAGGAGGGGGTCAACCGGATATACGATATCTTCCTCCCGAACGAGGCGTTCATCAGGTTCGAGGAGTTCATGCAGGGCGTCTTCTCGTCGCTCCCGAATGGTTCAACGGTCTCGATATCCGAACTCCTCAACCGGATCGGGAGCCGGCTTGATGCCGGGATCCTTTCTGAAGCGGCGAAGGCCGGTGTGCCTATATACTGTCCGGCCATACAGGACTCGATGATCGGGCTCCAGTACTGGATGTTCTCCCAGACAAACAGGGTCGTCGTCAGCGCTTTTGAGGATATGCACGGACTCCTGGATCGCTGCTTTGAGGCAGAGCGAGCGGGGGCGGTCTTTGTGGGCGGGGGCGTCCCGAAGAACTACATCCTGCAGAGTAAGCTGATGACCGAGAGCGGGTTTGACTACGCGGTGCAGCTCACCGGCGACCGGCCGGATCTCGGCGGGCTCTCGGGCGCGACGCTCGATGAGGCCCGATCGTGGGGTAAGCTCACCGGGGAGGCCCGGGCGGTGACGGTCTACGGGGATGCGACGATCAACCTCCCCATGCTCGTGGCCGCAACCCTTGAGAGGCTGGAAGGATGACCGAACTCATACTCGCCCTCGATCTCCTCGACCGGAAGGAGGCAACGCGGGTCGCAGAGGCCTGTGCACCCTGCATCGACGCGATCAAGGTCGGCTACCCGCTGGTCCTTGCGACGGGCCTCTCCATCGCTGACGACCTCGCCGGACTCGGTCTCCCGCTCATAGCGGATTTCAAGGTCGCCGATATACCGAACACCAACCGGCTCATCACCGAGGCGGTCTTCGCAGCCGGGTTTGACGCCATCATCGCCCACGGGTTTGTGGGGGCCGATGCTGCGCGGGCCTGCGTCGAGGTGGCACACAACCACGATGGGGCCGCCTACATCGTCGCGGAGATGAGTCATCCCGGGGCGACGGAGTTCTTCCACGGGGGTGTGGCCGAACGGCTGGCGGCACTCGCCGTCACCGTCAGGGCCGATGGTATCATCGCTCCCGCAACCCGGCCGGATCGGATCAGCCAGCTCCGCGAGATCGTCGGTGCGAGGACGATCTACTCCCCTGGCGTCGGGGCTCAGGGCGGTGACCCCGATGCTGTGGCCCGGCTGGTCGATGGTATAATCGTTGGCAGGAGCATATATGAGGCAGGGGATCCGGCCGCCGAGGCGAGGCTCCTCTCCCGCATCCGCCAATGATTGAGATCTCCGATCTGATCTTTCCTGAGATGATGAGCCCTATGAGTGATCTGAGGCGGATGCGGGTTTTTCCCGTATCTCAAGAATTATATATCATCCTGTAAAAGACTGGTACCATGAACTGGAGCCCAGAACAACTGCAACTTGCAGAGAAATACCGGAGTCTTGATGAGATCCCGGAGGAGGAGCGGCGGTACAAGTGTCACACATGCCATTTTGTCGTGGACGAGACTCCCTGCCCTCACTGCGGCGAGACGTCGCTTGAGATCATGTGCCCGCTCGACCACTGTGATTGCCATCACTCCATCGTCGAGAGCATCGAGTACTGCCCGCTCTGTGGCCAGGCCGTCTGCCCGGAGTGCGGGAGCCACGACGTCGTGCAGATCAGCCGGGTGACCGGGTACCTCCAGGATGTCGCGGGCTGGAACGCTGGTAAACAACAGGAATTGAAAGACCGGGTCCGCTACTCCGTCGTATGAAGTATTTCATCCGGGACAATACTCTTTTCATCCGCGGCCAATTCAGGGCGGTCAGCACCGGCATACACGGCGGAGTCGCCGATGTCACGACCATCCTGAACAGCACGGTGCCACGCGACTTTAACGATGATCCATCTCGCTACATCGACCTCCTCGTCGCCCGACACGGGTTCTCACGGGAGTGTTTTGCTCTCCTGACCGCTGTCGATATGCACCACCTCTGTGTGCTCCAGTACGATTTCATAACAGTCTTCATAACGGCAGGCGTGACGAACCCGACAGCGTCCCCAACTTCCCCGCATACCATCAATATCATCGTCCATAGCCGGGAGGAGATGAGCGATGCCGCGCTCCTTGAGACGATCATAACGGTGACCGGGGCAAAGGCGCAGGCGCTCCACGGCCTCGGGTACGACTTTCCCGGCACCACCACCGACGCGGTCGCCGTCGCATGCGAGCGCGGGGGAGCCGGCAGACATACCTACGCCGGAACCCTGACGGAGGCCGGCCGGCGGGTCCATGCGGCCATCCTCCACGGCGTACCGGAGGCGCTCGCCCGGCAGCAGGAGCGGGTCCGCCGGAGTGAGCCATCGTTCTTCATATACAGCCGATACGGCGGGGATCACTGGGTGGAGTGGCAGAAAGAGGAGTGTCCCTACTACCCCTGCCACTTCCCGGGGCAGCGCTGTGACTACTGTTACTGTCCCTACTATCCCTGCGCCGACGAGGAACTCGGGGAGTGGGTCGAGAGCTCAAGCGGCGGCAGGGTCTGGGGTTGTGCCGGGTGCATACTCCTGCATATCCCGGAGGTAGCAGACTACGTGAAAAGAAATCCTGAGGCCACCCTCGCTGAGCTCAGGCGCCTCAGGGATACACTCTGATTCGATTCTTCGCGTGGTCTCTCAGGCCTCGGCGATGCCGAGGGCGGAGAGCATCTCTTCGAGTGGGATGCCATGCACCTGGGCGGCTTCCCGGATCGTCTCGCTGTTTGCGATGGCACAGCCGAGGCAACCCATCCCGAACCGGAAGAGTATCTGTGCCGAATCGGGCTTTTCTCTGAGGAGTTCCGCGATTGTACTGTCCGCATTCAATGCCATACATCTGATGTTGTCCCTACCACTATATATATATTGGAGGAGCGAGCGCGTATGCACCGGCAGGGCGGTAGTGCTCCGAAACAGGGCGCGGAGTCCGGGCATACCGGTTTTACGGGCGCGCGGGTGGGAACGCATGGTGAGCCACGGGGCAGGAACCCTGTTCATCCTTCAGGGGTGGGTCCTCTCCAGGATACTCCGCCGGCCCCGGTGGTAGCGGTTGTTTGTACGAGGGGTGATTTGTGCTATACCATCGGGGTTACGCACTTTTGTGCGATCACCATGAAAACAGACATCAATCACCAGCTATGTTTCCGTGGCCAGTCCTCCCCTGATTGCAGAGGTAGATTGCATTACCTCTCCTGTAGCTGCCCGATGCGGCGTATCGTGTGCCAGAGCCGCCGAATGCTTCTCGCAAGATGGTCATGTGGCTTTCCATTATGCATCCAACCGATCTCTTACCCGACACAGCCCCTGCCCCCGGAGGCGCTCTGGATTGAGCCTTTTGTTGAGAAGTGCGTGAAAATAAATCTTATCAGGGCCTGAGATGAAGAGATATACATGGTGCTTGAACAAAGTCTGGAGTTCTATGAACCGGACGAAGCAAAAATGGTTGCCGGTGCGCTTCGAGGTGATGGCATACCGGTCCGCGTCGTGCGCAGAGATGCCACGATACAGTCGACCGAGGTCATAGGAAGTATCCGGAATTTTAGAGCCGCAATCGAGGAGGGGCTCTCGCAGATCGAGGAGGACGATAAAGCCTATCCATGGCTCAAGAATATCCTGGTCTTGCTGGAGGAGAAGGAAGAAGGCGCCGCAGAATTCCTCAAACAGTATCCTCCCGGCGAAACGATCACCTCAGTCATACCGGAGGAGAGCCTCTCCGAGCTCTACCAATCGCTCTGGGCGGAGGAGGCCGATGAGGATGAGGTGGAGAGGGTGGTCGCGGAGTACCTCAGGATCCGGGAGGTCTTCATCCTCTTTGAGCAGAGCGGGAAGGTCCGGAGGACAGAAGACGGAGAGCTGATCCTGGACAAGCAGATCGAGCCCGGAGACCTGATCACCTCATTTTCAGGGAGGGTCATTGACGAGGTCGGATCTGAGATCCTGAAGAAACACGGCATCAAGACCCGTATGATCATCATGTCCGACCCCAGGTTCCGCCTGGAGTTCAGCGTAGAAGCGATCAGCATGATAAAGATCACGGATTTAGATGAGCTCGTAAGCGACATGGATATCGAGTTCGACGAGTATGATGAGTTCAGGAACGATGTCTACGCAAAACGGACCGCCATGATGAAGATCGGAGAATCTCTCAAAGGGCGGGGGGTGGTGACGGCCAGGGAGATCTTTGATCACCTGCAGACCTCCACGTTTGAGTTGTCAGGAGAGATCGAGGAGCTCGCACTGGATCTCGACTTCGACTTCGTTAAGGGGTTGCTTGACGATATGCGAAAGATCGGCATGCTCCGCAAGAAAGGAGCGGGATATCGGCTGGTGTGACGCCGGGTTCATCATATTCAGCGTCACGTAGATCCCGGCAACCAGGAGGTCAGTGTCGAGTACCCGGACCCCGGCTGCGCCGGTAACGAGGATCTTCGCGGAGAAGATACTCGTTACCCCCACCTCACAAAGAGAGGGGCGCTCACCGCCTCCTCCCGCGCCACCCAGAAGAGCACGACGAACAGAATGGTCCACGCTCCCTCCCGGATCCGGCTCACCACCACCGACCCGGCCCAACTCAAAGAAGCACACCGGAGGATGCCCCTCACATCCGGATAAGATCACTACCTCCCGATCATCCCCTGCATATTTTTCCTGTGCGGCCGGTCCAGCACCCGGCGGGGACTCTTGCACCACAGATCCCCGCTTTACACTACGTTGCACCGGGTGATGCCAATGAGCGGCCGGCTTAATGGATCTTGATCGGTGTTTTCGGTCTGTATAGGCCGTATCTCAGGATCACTTGCACCATTCCGGTTTTCACGCACAGAGACTCACTCACCCCCCCGAACCGGTGCCTGTGACTGTGTGGGTATTCTGGTGTAATTCAGTACTTAGAGAGACGCCTCTTTCTATCCAGGTATTGATAGAGCCGGCGCTGTTCCGGGCTGTTTGATCTTTGCGACAGGTGGTGCAAACCTGTACGAAACCTGTCGCAAAGGTGCAAGAGTCAGGACCGCCGTCCCGGCCGCCATCCTCATCCAGCCACACCACGCCACCGCCAGCCCGGCGCCGGTAGATGGGAGCATCGAATGAGAAGAGGTCTTCCTGCAGGC
>JGI24710J26742_10001586_pt1 | contig 20866 bp, 20 predicted proteins | sample BioPla2DNA2_FD_26742 | JGI IMG/M metagenome (IMG submission 26742) | reverse complement strand
GGCGACAAGTTTGTCCATAGTAAGTTCTGGCATATCAAAAAAACCCCTTTCAGTAGTGCTATTATTGTAGCCCTAGGCTATGTTTATGTCAAGAAAACTGAGATTATATAGGCTATACATTGTTACAATATATGTTTGTATTCCAGCATATTGAGTGATACAATATTACTAGTCAGAACCAAAGGAGGGATAATTTGCTTAAAGATTTAGTTACTTCGGCGCACTTTCCGCCGAACAAGTCATCAGAAATAAGAATACAAAGAAACAGAACTAGGTCGGTACTGCTGCGCGCGGGAAACCTTGTATCAAACTCAAGAAACGACTTAAAAGGCGTAAACGCCAGAGTGTACGATAAGGGTATGTACGGCTTCGCTTCCGCAAATGAAATAAGCGACGATGCCATCGCCCATACGGTAAAATGCGCAGGCGATAATGCCCACTTCCTAGGGGAAAGGGTACACTTAAACGCCAAGGAACTTCCTCCCATCAAAAAGGGTGAGAGAGAGCCGGACAAAAAAATGCTTGACCTGCCTCAAAAAACCTATATAGATTATCTAAGTGGGCTAAATTCCATAATAGAAAAACGCTATGATAAGCTTATAAGCAACACGCTTAGAGTCAGCTGCGACTCTATGGAAAAGATAATCCGCACTTCGGATGGTATGAACGCGCATTTAGTAGCCCCAAGGGCTTATGTATATGTTGTTTTCATGGCAGAATCAAAAAGCGGCGCTCCGGTTGACATGTTTAAGGCGCTGGGCGGCAGCGGCACTTTTGATGAGCAGTTCAGCTCCCCTGAGCTGCTCATTGATGAGCTCGATATGCTCTATGAAAAGCTCATGAAAAAGGCTGAAGGCATACATGCCGATGCAGGTAAAAAAACCTGCGTACTATCCGGCGAACTTGCGGGTATGCTATCGCACGAAGCTGTGGGACATACTGTTGAAGCGGATTTGGTGCTTGGCGGCTCTGTTGCAAGAAACCTACTTAACAAACAGGTTGCAAGCCCGATAGTAAACATGGTGGACTTTGCGCATACCGCACTTGGAAAACCCGCTCCCCTGCCAATATATGTAGATGATGAAGGTGTTGAAGCTAAGGACGCGCTTTTAATTGAAAACGGTATACTTAGAACCTATATGGTAAACAGGGATTTGGGAAGCAAACTAGGGATAGAACCTGCGGGCAATGCAAGGGCGTACTCATTTAGGGATGAGCCGCTCATCCGCATGAGAAACACCGCGATTGTACCGGGCGACAGCAAACTTGAAGATATGATTTCTTCCATAGACGATGGTTATTATCTTGTGTCTTCCGGCAACGGGCAGGCGGATATGACGGGTGAATTCATGTTCGGCATAACCGAAGGCTATGAGATTAAAAACGGTAAGATAGGAAAGGCGCTTCTTGAAACGACCGTATCCGGCATCGCCTTTGAAATGCTAAAGACTGTCAGCATGGTTGGGAATACTATGCACTGGAGCTCCTCGGGCTACTGCGGTAAAAAACAGATGATAGCGGTAGGTCTTGGCGGTCCTGCGATTAAATGCGAGATAAGCATAGGAGGCAGATGATGGAAATAATTAACAAACTTGCTGAAAATACGGTAAATGAACTTGTAAAACAAGGCTCAAGCAGCGCAAGCGCAAGCTGCTATAAGGGCGAACTTAATGAGCTAAATGTAGACACGGATGAGTTTTCCCTTCTGCGCACCACCTTTGACAGCACAATTTCACTTAGCTGCATAAAAGAAAATCGCAAGGGGAGCGTTTCGGGCAATGACTTAAGTGAAGAAGGTGTAAATGCTCTTGTAGATGAATGCTTACTATCTTCAGATAGTGCACCTGAGGACAGTGCCTGGGAAATGTGCTCTACCCCAAATAAAAAAGAGTATAATTTAGGCAACCCTTGTGATAAGGATAAGATGTTCAAGCGCGCTAAAGAATTTCTCCATAATGTTAAAAAGGAATACCCGCTTGTAAGCCTAGAGCAGATGATAATAAGCCACTGCCAAAGCAATAATATCTATTTGAATAACCACGGTGTTAGATACGATATGTCCTGCGGTTTTTACAATATTATGTTGGTTGTTTTAGGCAGGGAAGGCGAAAAAAGCTCCTCTATGAGCTATTGCGTAAGAAGGCTTTACGATTTGGATAAGCCAATAATAGAGCTATCCGGCATAAGGCAGCTTTTAAGTAGCGCTGAAAAACAAATACACACCGTACCCTTTGCAGGCAAGGGCGAATACCCCGTTATACTTGCCCCCGACACCGTGGGCGAATTTGTGTACTACGCGCTTTCAAACTTTGCTTCCGGCGGCTCTCTGCTTTCAGGCACCGCCATATGGAAGGATAAGCTTAATAAAGATGTTGTTGACAACAGGCTAAATATTTCTATAGACCCATTCCACCCCTCTATAGTGTCGCCCACTCTTTATACTTCAGAGGGCTATGAAGCTAAAGGCTACGATATTATAAAAGACGGCGTGTTAAACAGCTTCATAATAGACAGGTACCATGCAAATAAACTCGGCATGGAAGCCTCTCCCACAGACGGCTCGGAAGCTATTATAGCCCCCGGGGATACTAGCCTTGTAGACCTTATATCAGGCATAGAAAAGGGCATACTTGTTGAACGCTTTTCAGGCGGCATGCCCGCAATAGATGGGGAATTTTCAGGCGTAGCCAAAAATGCTTTCCTAATTGAAAAAGGCAAAATTACTTCCGCGCTTTCCGAAACAATGATATCCGGAAACCTCGAAAAACTGTTCAACTCAATAATAGGCATATCCAAAGAAACGATAGAGAACGGCGGTTCGTCAAAGCCATATATGGCTGTGGAGGGTATTACTGTTTCAGGGGTTTAACTTAATACAAATAATAATAGATAAAATATGCGCCGCAGGCAATGTCTGCGGCGTGTTTTCTTTACTTTTAGCTGTAGACAAAATTATTTTGCGTAAATACGCAAAATAATTTCGATTCGCATTGTTTGAACAGATATTTGGTATATATTTTGATAAGTAAATGTGCTTTGTGTATCAAATATGCTTTATGAGGTAAGTATACATTATTGGTAAACCTTAACCGCCCCACTTGCGCCTATTCTATCCGCGCCTGCGTTTATATAATTCTCTATATCCTCCTTTGTGCGTATACCGCCGGAAGCCTTTATGCGTACATTTTCTCCAACATGCTCTTTAAAAAGCTCTACGTCTTCAAGGGTTGCGCCGCCTGTACCAAAGCCCGTGGATGTCTTAATAAAATCCGCCCCGGCGCTAGTTACAGCCTTGCACAGTTTTACTTTTTCTTCTTCCGTTAGATAGCAGGTTTCAACTATTACTTTTAGTATCTTATCTCCGGTAACCTGTTTTAGTGTACGGATTTCTTCTTCCACCTTATCAAAAAGCCCGTCCTTTACCCAGCCTAGGTTTACTACCATGTCTATTTCTGTGGCACCATTATTTATAGCATCTATAGTTTCAGCCTTTTTAACTACGGTTGTGCTATAGCCTAGCGGGAAGCCTATAACAGTGCATATGGTAAGCCTATCCCCGTACTTATCCGCAACCCTTTTTACATAGCTTGGCGGTATACATACGGAAGCCGTCTTATACTCCACAGCCTCATCACAAAGCTTTTCAATCTGCTCATATGTTGAAGTAGCCTTCAGCAGAGTATGGTCTACATGTTTCATTACAAAATCCCTATCCATTAATTTTTCTCCTTACTTTTATTTTCATTATTATTGTGCCACAGTGAGTAGGAAAATACAAATATATACAAATTGCTATTGCATAGAAAAATCGCCCCAGTCCTTCCACGAAACATAGCTAATATCGTTTATTTCCATACTTACATCGCCTAGGTAAAAAATAGCGCCTTTTGTTTCATCTCCCCTAGCCTTAATATATTTCCTAGTGTTCTTAGAGAAGTTTTTTTCTGTGGTGCTGTTGCTCTTTATCTCTATTGCAAATGTATGCTTCCAGTCGGCTATGGTATCAATCTCAAAGCCTGTTCTATCCCTAAAGAATGTTAAATTTGCGCTTTTCCCTGCATTGTAGCGGGATTTTAATATCTCCGACACCGCTATGGTTTCAACCGCTGCGCCCTTATGGCGGCTTAATATAAGCTCCTCTGCGTTTTCAAGCCTTAACAGGTAGCACATAAGTCCCGAATCCACAAAATACAGCTTGGGAGTTTTTACAAGGCTTCTGCCCAGGTTATTAGTATCCGGCTCAAGGAAATGTATTATAAAGGATTCTTCGAGTATAGACAGCCAGCTTTTTACAGTTACTGCGGATATACCTATTTCCCTTGATATGCTCTCCATATTTATAAGCTGACCGCTGTACAACGCGCACATCTGAAGGAATTTGCGGAATGTTGAAATATTCGCAGGGTTTATCTGCCCTCTTATATCCATATTTATATAGGTTTCTACATAGTTTTGAAACCAATCCTCAGGGATAAAATGCTTGTTTCTATCATGAAGCGGAGGATAGAAGCCCTTAAAAAGTGTATGATATGCCGAATCCTGAAGTAAACCTTCGCTTTTAAGCTCGCTAAGTGAAAAAGGGAGCAGCTTAATAAGACCAATGCGTCCCGCTAGGCTTTCTGTAATGCTTTCCTTTAGGTTAAACTGGCTTGAGCCTGTAATTATATATTTGCCGGGCGTGTATGGACCTTCATCTACGAATATTTTAATAGCATCAAATATTTCGGGTACTTTTTGCACCTCATCTATTATTACGCCATTCGGAAAAGCGAGCAAAAAATCCCGCGGGTTTGAGGCGGCAAGTTCTCGCATGTTTATATCATCAAAGCTTACATACTGTTTACCCGGAAATACGCTCTGCGCAAGCGTTGTCTTTCCGCTCTGCCTAGGACCTGTAATGGCTACTACCATAAATTGACTTGCTAGCCTTAGTAAGCTTTCCTCCGCCTGCCTTCTTATCACGATATCCTCTCCTTTCCTTATGGGGATTATAAAATATGTAAAATCTAAAGTCAATAGTATGTAAAATCTAAAGCGGATTATATGTTAAATCTAAAGTTTTATATTTGTAAATTCTAAAGTGGTGGTTTAAGGGGTTTTGAAAAGCCTTATATATATTAGAGTACAAGCATTTAAGCTAAATAAAATGTAAAAGAAAAAGGCTTTTATAAAACTGCTAAAGCCTTTCTTATACTTATCTCAGCCCAAAGCAGCGCATAGATTGCAGCGAATTTTTTGATTTGGCTAAGCTTTGAGAAGGAAACATAGCGGCACTATAGCGCCTTAACAAAGCAAAGACAAATCGGAAAAGGCGCACAAGATAAAGCTGATTTAGGCTAAGATAAGTATTAATCCATGCTATTAAACCTATATTTACCACCAGCATTATATAGACAATATACCCGCCATAACAAACAATATCACAGCTACAAACAAACCCCTAACGCCTTACAGTATCTTTTATAAAAAAAGGCTTGCCCCATATATAGTAGGATACCGTTATCTCCCGCACTTCGTTTTCTTGGCTTTTAGTTAGCATTATAAGCTGCAATGTAGCGCTTTCCCCGGGTTTTATGCTTATTTCTGTATTATCATCCTTGCCAAGAGATACCTTGCTTGAGTAGCTAAGCACATCGCCTTTGTGAGGGCTTATTTGCATTTCGCACATGCGGGCGGGGATTAATCCATTGTTCTTTATTTCTGCGCCGTACACATTAAAATAATAATCTTCTATACTGCCTATGGGGGTTTCGTCGTACACTACGCCTTGCACTGCGCCTATGGCATGTGCATTTGTCCAGCGCTCAAATTCGTTTGCAAGCTCTTTTGCGGGGGTAGATGTAGGCGCAACGAGCTTTATATCAAGCCTTGTGTGTACAACGCCATATATTATTACCCCAAGAAGCAGCAGGGCTATTATACTAAGTGTAATGGCTATTTTTTTCATCTACTCGCCCTTTAGTATTTTGTTCATCTGCTCTATCATTTCAGCGTCCTTAAGGCGGAACTTAATTTCAACACGCCTTGAAGCATCCATGTTTTCAGTGCCGTCGGCATTGTATATACGGTCTGCGTAGCTTCTGCCCTTGGCGGTGAGTATGTTTTCAAGCGTACTGCGCTGTGTTGATGTAAGCTGGGGCATTTGCAAGCAGAACTTAGCCACATTAAGCGCTCTTTGCTGGCTTAATTCAAGGTTGAATACATAGCTTCCCTTGGAATCTGTATGCCCTTCTATTATAATTTCTGCTACATAGTCCTTATATTCGGGGCGCAATAGCACCTGAAGGTAGGCGGGTATAAGCCTTTCAAGCTGCCTTTGCCCTTCATATGCAAGAATATTCTCACCCGTTGCGAACATGAGCTTTGAATCCAGCACTATATCGCCAGTTTTCCTATCCACATTCGCGCCTATCTTCTTTTCAGCGAATGTGCGACTTAGTTCCTCTACTATCGCTGTTCTAACACCGAGAAGCTCATCTATCCTCTCCGCTTGGCTGCCGAGCGCTTCTTCAAGTGCACCAAGGCGTATTTTTTGAGCGGCAAGTTCCTCCTCTTGCTGAATTAGCGTCAGCTGCAGCGCCGCCTGCTCCTCTTCCTTAGTTTTAAGCGCAGTTTGTGCGGCGTGTAAATCTTCTTCCTGTGCCTGCAATTGTATCTGCACGCTTGCAAGCTCTTCTTCCTTGCCCATTAAACTCACCCTTGTAGTTTCAAGCTCTTCCTGCTGTTTTACAAGGGATATCTGCACCCTATCAAGCTCCGCCTGCTGTGCGTCCAACTGTTTGGTTTTTATTTCAAGCAGGCTGTAATACTGGTATATGCTGAATGTAACCGCAAGCATGAAAACAAGCAGCAGTGATGACAGCATATCCGAATAACTTGTCCAGTATTCGCCGCTATCCTTTCTTATTAATCTTCGAGGTCTTCTTGAGCGTGCCATCAGCTCTGCTCCCCAGATATTATTTCGCTTGCCTTTTCCATAGTTTCTGTAAGTTTTTCAACTGCAAGGCTTAGTTTCTGAGCGTTTTCATCGTCCTTTACTATGCTCATCTGCCTTGTAAATGCAAGGCTAATATCCCGCATATTTTCTTCAAACATGCTTATACTCCTTGCAAAGCCCCTTGTAATATCCTCTACAAATGATGAATAGCTGTCCTTAAGCAGCCTACCTGATGACGCCATATCGTTCGCTATGCCGTGCACCTGCGCGCTTACATTGTCGGACTGTTTTTCTACCGCCTCAAGCACCCTGCCGGACCATGACGCATAGGCTTCCATCTGTTTTTCAAGCTCCCTATGGCTATCCTTAAGCCTTGCAAAGCCTGTGGATATTTCATTCATAGCGCTGTGCATTGATGAAAGCATATCCCCTGTGGATTTAGCAAGATGGGCATTGCCGGCTTGAGAGGCCGAAAGCTCATTCACATAGTTTTCAAAGCGGGAGATTATATCGCTATTTAGCTTATTTACGCTTCCCATGTTCTGCATAAGGCTGTCGGCAGCGGTTAGCGCCTGATTTACCCCTTCAAGCGATACCTGCTGGCTTTTGTTAAACACACTTAGATTTTCCGCAAGGTAGGTAAGTTGCCCTCTGAGCGCGCCGTCCATCCTATCTACAAAGCGGTTTACTATTATGTTAAGACCTTCTATCTGCCCCTGTGTCTGCCCTGCAACAAAGCCGCTTATCTGCCTAGCTATAGGCTCAAACGACCTATTTATGCTATAGCCTATATCTGTAGAAAGCTGCTCTTTTATTTCTGTGGCGGTGCGCCTTAGATAGCTTGCCTTATCCTCAAGGTAGCATATGTTATGCACATTATCGTCAAGCGGTATAGGCATTACAAGTTCTCTGAATGTATCTATAAAATCATCCATAGCGCCTGTTACGCTGCCTTGTGATGTTCTGCTTAAAATGTTAAACACAAAAGAACATGCAAGCCCCGCTATAGATGTGCCGTAGGCGAACTCCATACCGCCTATCATCTGCGATATTGATACCATAGTGGCTTCGGCATTTGTAACATCAAGACCGGATACGCCCCTCATAAGCCCTATAAATGTGCCCAGTATTCCAAGAGTTGTAAGCATACCGGGAACGGCTTCAGCCACATTCATATGTGCGTAGGATACAAGCACGCTTTCATCGTTTATATATTGCTCTACATCAAGGCTAAGCCCCCTTGCGTCAAGCTGCTCGGCGTTTATTAAAAAGCGCTTCCACTGCTTTTGCATGGGCTTGCCTAAAAAATCCTTCTCCTGCCATATGGGGCGGGTGTTTTCTTTTACCGTCATTATTTCAAGGTTACGTGTAGCCCGTCTAAAAAGGCGGCTCAAATAGCGCATGGGAAAAATGCATTTTACAAGCCCCACAAGCATTACCACGACTATTAGTGTATATACTATAAAGTCTACAAGATTGCCCGATATTTTTGAAAAAAATTCCTGCATTTCACCGCCTCGCTTTCNCCGCAATATTACCCTATTTTGAAATATTTTGCAACAAAAAATTAATATTATTTTCGCAATTTCAANANCTCGGTCAATAAATTAACATTATTAAAACTTGTTGCTTTTCTTCCAAAATTTACATTTTTTGTATTGACAACCCACACTTATTATGCTACGCTCACAGTAACTTATAAGCGAAGCAATAGGTTTAACGAAGTTAATTCTTTCAGGAGAAAGAAATGCTTTAGCGGTTCACCGAACGTGAGCTGTATGAATTTCTATTTGCTTTGCAAGTGCAACTACAAAACAAACAAAGGAGGAGAGTAAATTGAAAAAGTTTGCACTGACTCTTGTAGCTCTCATCATTTTGAGCAGCATTCCTTTCCTAGGTGTTGCCAAAATATCCGGCGATGAACCCCTTGTATTTGAAACGCCTTTCATGATAACCAACGCCGGTCAAGGACCGGGCGGCAAAATGGGAAGGCTGCTTATTAAGCAGGCGAAAGCCCTTGAACTTGATAAGGACTTTTTCTATGTTGACGTTCCCTATGAGGATGATGTTACTGAAAAACCTTATTCTTGCATTGTAATAGTAATAGGTTCAACCGATAAGGGTCTTGGCGCAACAGGCATAACCATAGACGAAGAGATTGACCGTGTAAACCGCGTTATGGCAGCCGCAAAAGAAGCCGAAATTCCGGTGGTTGCCGTATTGCTTGAAAAAGACAAGCGTTCAGATATACCCACAAACGCAAATGAGCGCTGCATTGACGCTGTTTGTCCCGGTTCTGCCATGATGATAGTAATCAAAGACGGCAACCAGGATGGGCGTTTTGATAAACTAAAAGAGGAATACGACATTCCTTTGGTTCTTATCGACAGCGCTATGGACTTTGGTGAGCTTTCAAAGACGATGTTCAATAAAAAGTAAAATGAACTGCATATAAGCTTTACGCTTATTTTAAGGAGGAAAGCGTGTATTTAGATACTACAATAATTCTGATAGCAATGGTTGTTGCCTTTGTACTGAGCAGTATTTTCCTCAAATCGGCAGAAATATCCATGATAATTGCCGCAAGCGTAGGCATACTGTTTGGCGTAGCACATGGCTGGACAAGCTCATTCTCTCGTGTTTTTGTAGAAGGATTATTTACCAATCTTGATATTGCATTGCTCTTTGTTACAGCTTCATTTTTTGTGAATTTCTACTCTGAAAGCGGTGCAATAACTACACTAACACGTAAACTCGTAAGCAAATCTAACAATAAATGGGTATTGCTCAGCGCTATGGCGATTTTTATGCTGATACCGGGTGCAATTACCGGCGCCGGCAGCATTTCGGTATTTGTCCTTGGCAATATGGTCGCTATGATAGCGCGCGCAATGGGGCTATCCGAAAAGAAAACCGCCGCATTCGTCTTTACGTTCGCAATACTTAGCGCAGCAGCACCGCCTGTAAACCTATGGGCGATGATGATAGCTTCCGGCTCCGACATGCCCTATGTTGGTTTTACCACGCCGCTGCTTGTCCCCATACTGATTGTAGGCGCACTTTCAATAATATATTTCGGTTGGGGAAGCAAGCCTAAGGATACCGCCGAGATATTGAAAAACCTTCCGGACGCTTCCAAAGATATCGCTTGGTGGCGGATAATACTGCCTCCTGCGGTGCTGCTGGGTGTGTTCCTCGTTTCATACTATCTCCCCTTTAATATACCTGTAATAGGGTTGCCACTTACATTCGTTATCGCTTGCATAGTGGCAATTATATGTAACCCCAATAAACTGTCGCCTAAAGAATGCTGGAATATAATGGACAAAACCATGGAGCAAATATTCCCCCTAATAGCAACGGTATTAAGCGTTGGTGTTCTTCAAAACGCGATGTCGGCAACAGGCGTTAAGGGGCTTATAGGTATAACGTTCATAACATTACCCCTTGTATGGATATATATATCCATGCTCTTTATCGCACCCTTGCTTCAAGGCTCTCTTAACTATGGGAGTGCAGTGGTATTCGGTGCGCCTTTGATTTTCCTGTTCAACACTATGGGCTATAACTTAACCATAATCGCTTCCGCAATGAGCCTTATCTTTCCGATAGGCGACTGCCTGCCTCCTTCAAGGATTACAGGCAGATTGAGCTGTGAAGTAGTGGGCTACGAGGGAAGCTACGGTTCCTTCCTTAAGGCGGTATTAGTTCCCTGCCTTATACTAGCTGCCGTTGCACTGGTTATGATGGTTTTCCCCGATAAGTTCGCATTTCTCGTTCTATAGATAAGGAGGTAAGTATGGTAGCAGCTCAAAAAATTATTTACTACTTGTATATGCTAATAACTGCCCTATGTGCGTTCTTTCTGGTAAAACATCTGTTCAAAAGAAAAGAACACAAGGGAATTATCAACGACATAGTCTATGCACTGTGCATAATACCCTTCATTCTCCGAATACTGCATATAAAATGAACGGAAAGGAGAATAAGATGAGTGAAAAACTAAACAATAATATCACCGTAAAACTTATATGCTTTATAATCGCCGCCATATTGGCGATTGTCGCAGGCATTCAGTTTTACGACCATAGAACCTATAAGGAAACTGTAGTGGTGTCGGATTCCTTCACTGAGAAAAAAATGTTAAGCGACTATGTTCCAAGCCTTAAAAACACCATGGCTGACACGCCTGTATTCTTTTTTGATTCAGGCGTTGAGGGCGGAACCGTACTATATTTAGGGGGTACTCACCCCTACGAACCTGCGGCAAGCCTTTCCGCATTTGTAATGATGGAAAACATTAACGTGGAAAAAGGTAGGGTTATCATCATCCCTCAAGCGAACCGCAGCGCAACAACCCTTGGTATGCTTGGGAATGCCTACCCTCAGTATTACCACGTAGACACCGAATGGGGAAGTGTAAAGTATAAGATAGGCGACAGGTGGGCGCACCCGCTTGATTCTTGGCCGGATCCCTTTACATACCGCCATTACCCCTCCGGGCTTCAGCTTACNTANCAGGATTTACGCAACGTAAACCGCTGTTACCCCGGACGTGAAGATGGNGCTCCCATAGAGCGTGTNTGCTATGCGATAATGGAAATTATCCGAAACGAAAAAGTTGATTTGGCGATTGACAGCCACGAAGCGGCGGTTATGTACCCTGTNGTTGAAACATATGTAGCCCATGAGCGTGCGCTTGATATCGCCATGATGGCGGCAATGAATTTGTCCGCAACTAAATTCTACATGAAATGCGAAGCATCTCCAACAAATCTACGCGGNCTGTCACACCGTGAATGGGGCGACTTTAGCGACACTCTCGCTATACTCATGGAAACACCACAGCCCTTTACNGANTGGATAGTCGGTCCCATGACTGAGGAACTTCAAACTATAGGCGCTGATGAGTTCCTCGGAACNGCAATGGAGCACGGTTTAACATATGTTGAATATGATAAAAATGTTGGCTGCCCCATGAAATTGCGTGTGGGCAGACATCTCTCAGGCGCAGCGGAAGCAATAGATTGGACGAATGCCAGTTTCCCTGAAAAGGAGGTGATGGTTAACTGGCCTAGCTATGAGGAGCTAATGGAACACGATTGCGGGTATTTCCTGCACGACCCCGCAAAAGCGGACACCGATAAGATTTTTGAAATTTAATTGAGAAAGGAGTTTACGCTAAATGAAAAAAAGAACTACCCTTATTGCGCTGCTATTAGTGAGTATAATGGCATTCAACAGCGCAATCGCTTGTACCATATTCGGTATTGGTAAAGACGCAACTACTGACGGCTCAACCATAGTTACACATACTTGCGACTCCACAGGCGATGACACAAGGATGTGGATAATCCCCCGTATGGAGGGCGGTCCTGATGTAAAGCGCGACATTGTAATTGACGGACATAAGTACGGAGATTGGAGCAACTATCCTCAAGTAAAGGATTATGGCGGCGGCTATGTAGTAGGCGAAATGCCCCAGCCGGATAACACGCACCAATATCTGCATTCTAACTATTCAATTATAAATGAACGCGGAGTAGCTATGGGTGAATCCACATTCTGGATTGACAGTAAAACGGAATATGGTCAAAAGATTCGTTCCCTCCTGTACGATGATAACGACGGTCTAATAGACTGCTATCATGCACAACACATTGCACTTGAGCGTGCAAACACCGCCCGTGAAGCGGTAGAAATCATAGGCGGTCTGGTTGAAGAATACGGCTGGAGCTCAACCGGTGAAACCATAAATATTTGCGACGGCAATGAAGTATGGATAATTGAACTTTACGGCCGTGACATCTGGTGCGCAGTAAGAATACCTGATGATGCCCTGTTTGTCTGTGCAAACCGCGCAAGAATTAACGAGTTTGATTTCGAAGATAAGGATAACTTCCTATGCTCGCCCAGTATGAAGAACTTTGCACTTGAAAACGAACTATGGAAAGAAGGAGACCCCTTCACTCCCGCCGAAATTTACGCTCCGAACAACCAGACCTATTCAACAAGAAGAGAATGGCGTGCGCTGGATTTAGTAGCGCCAAGCCTAAATCTTGACCCTGAAGCCACTCGTTTCCCGCTGTATGTTGTACCTGAAAAGAAACTGTCTGTAAACGATGTAATGCTCCTAAACAGCGACTATTACCAAGGAACAGAATACGATCTTTCAATACAACCCGAAGCCGGACCTTATGGCAACGTACTTAATGAGTTTCATAAAGAGCGTCCTATCAACCTGTACCGTTGTGCATATCAGACAATCGCCAACATTAAAGCAGACCTGCCTGATGAAGCAAAATGCCTTGTTTGGTTCGGATACGGCGCTGCCGACTCATCATACATAGTGCCGCTATGGGCTTGCGCGACAAGACTGCCCGAACTATTTGCTACAGGCACACGCTATGACGCATTCAACCGTAATTCTGGCTGGTGGGTAAACTCATATGTACAGCAAACAGCTGCAACAAATTATGAGAGCGCCATTAAGGACATTCACGAAGCCCGTGATGGAAAGCTCGAAACCCAGTACACTGTCGTAGCTGAGCTGCAAAAAGCATCTGCTGAGCTTGTAAAAGCAGGTAAGAATGAAGAAGCGGTTGAATTATTAACCTCATATTCTTACAACAATGCCGTGGAATGGCATAACTACTGGCTTGAGCTTGGCGATAAACTCTACGGTAAGTACATGTTCGGCCGCATTAATATGCAGCGCGCACCTTATCCTGAATGGTGGCAGAAAATACTCGACGAGGCGCCCGTAAGACCCCCTGAAGAGGAACCCGCTAAATAACTAACTAATCATTCACCTTACCTTAGGGAAGGCTGTAGCAAGGCTTTGTTACAGCCCTTCCCGTTTGTTTATTATGATAATTATTATTGCAATAACGATACTAGCGTTTATTGCCGCAGTGATAGAGCGGCAACTATATGACAGAGCGCTAAATAAAATAGATTTACGCATACTTGTAAACGGCACAAGGGGCAAGACCAGCGTTACAAGACTTATTGCGGCAAGCCTAAATGCCTATGGTATACGCACATACGCAAAGACCACCGGTTCTGAAGCAAGGTGGGTTTTACCTGACGGCTCTGAAATTGACTTTCGTAAGGGCAAGCCGCCTACCGTGCTTGAGCAGCGCTCTTTTTTGCGTATGGCAAGAAAAAACGGCGCACAGGCAATAGTTGTTGAATGTATGGCGCTTAATAGAAAGAATCAATGGCTTATGGCTAATGTGCTTATCAGGCAACACTATACAATTATTACAAACGCATATGTGGATCACCTTGAAGAAATAGGCTGGACAAAGGAAGAAACCATTTCAACGCTTGCACTTTCCATCTACCCGAAAAGTAAACTAATAACTACTGAAAAAGGCTTTGCAAAATACGCCAATATATATATGGCGCCTTCATTAGATTTAGAATATAATAATGACGCCGCTCGCGCAGCAAAAGAAAACATAGCACTTGTTAAAGCGCTGGCAAGGAATTTAAACATACCAGAATATTATGTTTTGCAGGGTGTAAATAAGGTAAAACCCGATATAGGACTGCATGATTATTTTACTCTGGATGATTTTTGCATACACAACGCATTCGCCGCTAACGACCCTATGAGTCTATTAAACATAATAGATAGCCGAATTAATAATGAGCCTTATATTTTGTTGTATAACCACCGCTCTGACCGCCCTTTACGGCTAAAACTCCTAGCCAATGCGCTGAATATTGCTAAACCCGAGTTTATAGGAGTAATTGGAGATAATAAAAACTACACCTCAAAGTATTTTGAAAAAATTCTAAAAGTAAAGGCTGAAAAAATTGATAATCCCTTGGAATGGATATTATCCAAAACCGATTTAAACATTAGGCAAGTCCTATGTGCCGGGAATATAAAAAACGAAGCATCTACATTTATTGACGAGTTAATTGAAAGGAACGCAGAATATGTATGAGATATCCATAATACTAAGCGTGTTTGCAAGCCTTTTGCTTTACGAAGCGACAGGCATACTATCCGGCGGGGTGGTAACAGCGGGATATCTCTCTTTTTTCATAAACCAGCCCGAGAGGATATTAAGCACAATAATTCTTGCGGTAATAATATATTTCGTTTCTTTATTTATGACGAAGTACACTATATTTTACGGAAGAAGGCGCTTCCATTTTGTTATTCTGCTATCCGCAATACTTACATGGCTTGTAAACACCTATTTAGTAGCGTTTATAGCCTTGCCACGAGATATACGTGCAATAGGGCATATTATCCCCGGGCTTATAGCAAACGATATGTTAAGGCAGGGCGTAATGCGTACGGTTTTAAGCCTTGCCCTATCCACCGCCTTTGTTTATCTGTGCCGCTTGCTGCTTGGTATTGTATGAAAAAAGTCTATGCTAAAAATAAAAAAACCGATTGCTTACTTTTAATCGCAGCTGCATTTTTTGCTGCGCTCGGTATATTTTTTAGTCTTAAATTCTCCGAAAACACGAAATTACCCTATGCGGATGTACAGCTTAGGGCTGCAAAAAGGATGGAAAAGGCACTTGAAGCAGTAGTCGATTATTGCGATAAAAATAGCATAGCTATACAGGATGAAGACATAAACCAAACCGGGCTTATAGGCCCAGAATGGACTGCGCTTACAACTTCCCTTGGCATACTTGACGCCAAACGCACCGCACTTGCGCCTGACTGGGCTGCACTTATGGTGAAGTTTTATAAAGATGCCGGTTTAAAAGAAGGGGATACGGTATGCGCCGGTTTTTCAGGTTCTTTCCCGGGACTTTGTATTGCCACTATTTGCGCCGCCAATGAGATGGATTTAAACATAAAGGCTATTCCCTCAATAGGCTCCTCCATGTACGGTGCAACCAGAGAAAAGCTTAACATAATAACCATACTCACGCTTTTGCAAAACGAAAGCATTATAGACTGCGATATATTAGCCGTATCCCTTGGCGGCGATTTTGACAGCGGAGGGGGCAATATACTCTTCCCTGATTCCCGTAAAATTATGATGGGTATAGCTGAAAACAGCGGTTTTCAAATAATATACGAAGAAAGCGTAGCAGACAGCATAAAAAAACGCCTCTCAATATATGGCGATGATGTTTCCTGCTTTGTAAATGTGGGCGGCGCCAGCGTTAATATGGGAATAGGCTCTTACGGAGTCGCTTTTCCCAACGGGCTGGTTAGAACACTTAAATATATCCCCTCCTTTGAAGAGCGGGGGCTTATGTTTGAATACCTCGTACGCGGAGTTGATGTTATACATTTGCTCAACATAAAGGATTTAGCAGCGAAAAACGGGCTTTCCATTGACCCAACCCCTCTTCCAAAAGCTGGGGAGAGCTTCGTATATTATACCATTACAAAAAACAAAACCCCGGCGTTTATATCCGTATTAATAACAATTATACTTATATTCATACTAATTCACCAAAAAATAACATTCCGAAAAAAAGCGATGGATAGAATCATGGAAGATATTAATCGCAGGTTTTCATAAAAAATAATTTACATTTCACCACATAAAATTTTACATTCCACATGGTCTGCAAGGCTTTGTTATCTTTACCCCAAGTTTTAATTATGTTATAATTCGGTAAGTTTAATGCGGAGGCGGATATGGACCTTATTGATATTATCGAAACTAAAAAACAGGGCGGAGAGCTTTCAAAAGAGCAGATACGCTATTTTGCTATGGCAGCTGCAGATGAAAACAGCCTTGATTATCAGCTATCCGCACTGCTTATGGCAATTAGGCTAAAAGGTATGACNGCTCGTGAAACCGCNNTGNTATCGCTTGAAATGGCAAATACTGGCGATGTACTTGTGCCCAATATTGACGGTATAACGGTAGACAAACATTCAACTGGCGGCGTGGGGGATACTACCAGCCTTGTCCTTGTTCCCCTTGTTGCATCTTGCGGCGGCAAGGTCATAAAAATGAGCGGCAGGGGTCTTGGGCACACAGGCGGTACTATTGATAAGCTTGAAGCCATACCCGGTATGAAAGTTGAAATTCCTGAAGATATATTTATAAATATAGTAAAAGAAATAGGCTGCTGTATAGTAGGGCAGTCTAAAAACCTTGTACCTGCGGATAAGCGCCTTTATGCACTGCGTGATGTTACAGCAACAGTTGATTCCGTACCGCTTATAGCTTCTTCTATAATGTCTAAAAAGCTTGCGGGCGGGGCGGACGCAATAGTGCTAGATGTAAAGTTCGGCTCCGGCGCGCTTATGAAAACTGTTGATGAAAGCATAGAATTAGCTAAAGCCATGGTAGATATAGGCATTAAAAACGGCAGGGAAACCGTGGCGTTTATAACTTCCATGCAGGAGCCGCTCGGCAGCCATGTAGGGAACGCGCTTGAAGTAAAGGACGCTATAGATTTGCTTTCCGGCAGAACAAAGGGTCCTCTGCTTGAAGTATCCCTTATACTGGGTGAGCAAATGTTAATACTTTCAAAACTTGCTGATGATGAAAATACAGCAAGACAAATGCTGCTTTATGCGCTAAGTTCTGGGAGAGGTTTGGATAAATTCAAACAGATGATACGCGCCCAAGGCGGAGATGACAGCGTGTGCGACGATGTTTCTCTATTGCCTAAGGCTAAGCTAACACATGTAGTTAAAGCTAACAAAAATGGGTATATACATACTGTGGACACTCAGCGGATAGGCGAAGCCTCCCGTATGCTGGGAGCCGGCAGGCGCAGCAAGGACGATGAGCTTGACCTTGCGGCAGGGCTAATAATGCATAGGCGCATAGGCNATAAGGTAAATATTGGCGATAGCATATGCACACTGTATTACAACCCCGGTAAAGACCCGGTTTCCGCAGAAGAATATATACTCAGTGCAGTTAATATAGATAGCGAGGAGGTAAAAGCCCCAAGGCTGGTGTACGCTAAAATAACGAAAAGAGGTACACATATCTATGAAGATTAGAAAACTAATGGCGCTGCTTAGCGCAATAATGCTCCTTGCACTACCCGTACTTGCAGAAAACACTGCAAATGAAACCACAGATGAAACAGAAAACCTTTTCATGCAGATAGACACTGTTACTTTATCCGGCGAAAAGTTTGATATGAAAACGCTTGAAGGCAAGCCCCTTCTTATAAACATATGGGCGGATTGGTGTTCCCCATGCAGGCATGAAATGCCGGTACTTACAAAGCTTAGCAAAGAATACGCGGACAAAATCGCCTTTTTAGGTTTACTGCCTGAGGGCGTAAGCGTAGAAAACGGCGAACTTGTTATTAATGAAGATAGGATAACATCCGCACTTAATATGCAGGAGGAACTTAGCATAGGTTTTCCAACGCTTGTTCCGGAAGAACTTTTATACAGCCTTATGGGATATACAGGGCTTCAAGCTTTCCCCACAACTTGGTTTGTATCTGCTGATGGCTACCTTGTAGACATGGCTGTCGGCGCAATGGACGAAGAAGGCTGGCGTACAAAAATAGACGATGTACTTAAAAACTTGGAGGAGGAAAATGCTGAGGGTTAAGCCCACAAAAAGCGCTTGGCTTATTATGCTTTCCATAGTATTAATTGCTATTGGAGTATATTTAGGCGANCCAGATACAGTGCTTAGAAAAGCCATATACATATGTATGGAGTGTATAGGAATTGGCTAAAGCGAAGAAAAAAGGCGGAAAAAGGCATATTATACAGCTTTTTTTCGCCTGCATTACAAATAGCTTTGTTACGGGCTTTGTAGGCGGTAAAATATTTAGAGGCAAGCTTAAATACATTTGCCACCCCGGGCTGAACTGCTACTCCTGCCCGGGGGCGCTTTTAAGCTGCCCCATAGGTTCTTTGCAGGCGGTGCTTGGCAGCCGCTCATTTTTGTTTTCAACATATGTTTTCGGCATGATACTATTATTCGGGGCGTTACTCGGGCGCATGGTATGCGGCTTTCTTTGCCCCTTTGGATTTGTGCAGGAACTATTATATAAGATACCCTTTAAGAAAAAGATAAAGACATTCAAGGGGGACAAACCCCTTCGCCATCTTAAATATATAGTGCTTGTGGTTTTGGTTATTGCGCTGCCTATGCTGCTTAAAACATCAGGCGATTCAAGTCCGGTGTATTGCAAATACCTATGCCCCGCAGGCACGCTTGAGGCAGGCATACCCCATGTAACCTATGATAAGCTGGCTAAACCCCCGGCTTTAGTAAACGCCCTGCCAGAAGGCTCTCTACCTACTGTAAACTTAATAAAAGGCGGAGTAGAGCTTTCGCAGCCCAAACTTAAAACAGGGTGGCTTTTTTTATGGAAATTATCTATACTCATAGTAATAGTGCTGCTTTCAATATTTATTTATCGACCTTTTTGTAAATATCTCTGTCCATTGGGCGCTATATACGGTATAATGAACCCGGTAGCTCTATACAGGCTTAATTTCAATAAAGATAAATGTATCTCTTGCGGAATATGTGCAAAACGCTGTAATATGGGGATAGACCCCACTAAAAACGCAAACAGCGCAGAATGCGTGCGCTGTCGGGACTGTGTGAATGCCTGCCCAACAGGGGCGCTAAGCACATCGTTTTCTTTAGACAGCTTAGTTTGTAAAAGCGCAGAAAGGAAAGGTATATGAAAAAATTATTGTCGGTAATGCTAATAATATGTATGCTGCTGCCTACAGCATACGCAGCAGAGGAAGTAGAGCCCCTTACAAGCGAGGAGCTAAACGCCTTTACTCAAGATCTTATTGAGCGGGCTATAGCAGATGAACTTACGGTTGAAAAAGAAGGAGAAGGCTACTTCGTGCACGGCAGAGGCTATATGCTGGAACTTCAGAGCGAGGATCTTTCCCCCGATAGCCTTGTTAAATCCGCGCTTATAGATATAGAATCTATAGACGTATCGGGGCTTACCGCGCCAAGGGTTACGGTTGTAACGCAGGCAGCGGGCGCGGTACTTGCAAGCTATCCGACTGACAACCCCTCTCTTAAGGGTACGGATAGGGAAGCTGTGCTGTACCTGCGCGGCGATTTGCCCAGTGATGTACATGTGGGCAAGCTCACCCGCTCGGGGCAGATGATAACCCTTATAGAATACTCCGTATATTCTATGAATGGCGACAGTGTGGGCGAGATAGGCTTGCAGTACACCATAAACAACGGTTATGTAAGCGCAATACGCTATTATACAGCTGAAAATATTTCAGTTGCAGAAGCTGAAATGCGCTTGGAAAGTTTGTCCGCATTACAGGAGGAAAACAGCTATTTCGCATACGACACCGTATCCCCCCAGCCCCTTGAAAGGGAGGACCTTAGCATACAAGGTCTTGACTTTATCGACTTAAGCCCTGAAATTGCAGAAAGAATGCTTGGAAAGAGCCTATCAAAGGAAAGGCTTAGCGACTCTGACGGTAATTTCATAGAAACTATGGACTGGGAAAACCTTAAAATAGTATTCATATACGATAATTCAGGCAAATTTCTATACACCAAAAGCATAGTAGCCATAGGCGATGTGGAAGGTCCGCGCGGTATAAGGCTTGGCGAAAATATGGTTAGCGTGCTTTCAAGGTTCCCGGGGCAAACCGAAAGCCTAAGCGGCGAACACACACTTCTTTACGGCACAGAGGGCGAAAATAGCGTCTATGCCGTACTTAAGCAGGATAAGAGCGAGCAGGCGCTATATATTAACTTGCCTATGGACGATTACAACATACTTTTCACCTGCCGCTTTGTAGATGAAATAGTTGCGGAATTTTCACTAAGCCGCTAATAGCATTATGAAGATAGACCTGAGTTGCCCGGCGGAACTTTGGAATTTCAGCCTTCCTACCGCCTCCGACCCTCTTGTATCGCTTGAGCTGTTCAATTTAAGCGACTATGAGCTTACAGGCCTACTCGCTTCATTTGTGTGCTTTGATTCTTCCGGCAAAAC
>JGI24710J26742_10001584_pt1 | contig 20868 bp, 12 predicted proteins | sample BioPla2DNA2_FD_26742 | JGI IMG/M metagenome (IMG submission 26742) | reverse complement strand
AACCGCACCATGAGCATACAAGACATTGTGCGTGATGGTGACAGTCTCATTTGCGCCGGGGGCGAGTGTGCCAACTGGCCGGGTGTACTCAGTTCCGCCGACATCAACCAGGAGTATGGATGCCCCGGCCGAGCCCGTGCCCTGGTTCTCCACCGTCACAGAGATTGTGTTCAACTCATTTGCGAAGATGTTGTCACCGGCACCTGCGTTCGGTTTGATAGCCGAGACAGAGAGATCGGGAAGGCCAGTCTCGTCAGAATACTCGACGACCAGGAATGCCGCGGCAGCCTCCATATAATCAGCATCGCTCCGGAACCCGGCAAGGTTCTCATCACCAAGGAGCGTGGTCACGTCGCGGTCGTCAACCCCGATCTGGGTTGTGCCGGTGTAGTTCCAGACGCGGGTCCAGACCCGATCGTTGAAGATGAGGTCGCCCTTTGTCGGTCCGGCGCCAGGGGCGACGGTGACCAGGCGGGCGCTGAGAGCGTCCTTCGCATTGAGGTTGAAGGGTGCATACGCCGTCGCCTGTTCGGGGGTGGTCGACTGCGCCGCGCCGCCGTAGAGGAGATCGAAGCCCTCGTTCATCAGTACCGTATGCGGGGCGGTGGTGCCGTCGTCGTAGACGACCGCAAGCAGCATCCCGCGGATTGAGACGTTCCCGCCACCGGGGAAGGTGTTTGTCAGCAGGGCGGTGTTGCCCTCAGGGCTGAAGATATCGGTGACATCGTAGACGGTCATACCGTAGGGATACGAGGAGCCCCACATCTTCTCATCCTCGTAGAAGGCAGACCGGTCAACGGTCTCGCTGTTGAAGGTCAGGGTGACATCTTCAGGGAAGACCGGACCCTTGTCCCAGGTGTAGGGGACGTAGAGCCGGGCACCTGCTATCGTGGCGCCGGCGGGAACCGCGAGGTCGCCGGCTGTCCAGGTGACGACGTAGTCAGTCCAGTTCGGGTAGGTGCTGGCGGAGAGGTAGGTGCTGTTGCCGGAAGAGTAGACAAGATCACCGCGGACGGTATAAATCACCGCGGTTGTGATGTCCTCTCCATCGGTCCAGCGCATGCCGCGGTAGCCGTTATGGACGACGGTCTTTGTGATGGATTTATGGTTGTTCTCCTCATCGGCCTCACGGATGCTGTCTTTTGGGTCGGTGGTGACGGTGATCGTCACGACGTCGCCTGCGCTGTGGATGGTCTCGTCGGTCCAGGTGATGGTGATATCCGCGCCCGCGGCAAGCCCGGCGACGGGGACCGTGCCGGTTACGTTGCTTGCGTTGAACCCGACGTCGAACGCACCGGCATCACCAGTTCCGATGTTCGTGATCATCGCCGTGTAGGTGTTGTTAGAGGCGGAGAAGACTTCGCCACTGTTCGATGCGAGGGTCGAGACCGTGAGATCGGGAAGGCCAGTCTCGTCGGAATACTCGATGACCAGGAACTGGTGGTAGGTACACATACCCCCGCTATCGGTGCTCTGGACGGCAGCCTCATTTCCGGTTGCGGTGATATAGGCTGTCACGTTGGCCACGAGCGCCTCACAGGTGTTGGCGGTTCCCTGCCATGCACTGGTTTCCACAGTATCGCCGTTGAAGAAGAGGTTGCCCTCGTCTGGTCCGGCACTGCCGGCGAAGCTGTGGAGAGTGGCCTTCTGGACGCCCGTGGTCTCGATCTCCATATCGGAGAAGGGCACGTAGGCGGTCGCCTCCTCCAGGGAGGTTCCGTATGTAGATTCGGAGTACGCGAGTACGTCACACTCCTCGTTGATGAAGATCTGTTTCCGGGTCGCGGACGGGTCACGGTAGACGACCGCGAGGGTGCTTGGGTAGAGGGCGTTCTTGTTCTCGGCGTTCGCGGTCATGATTAGGGTGTTATCCCCATCCCGGACAAAGTGGTCCGTGACATCGACGGCCGGGTAAAGCCCGTATTTGTGATTCGGATAGCCCCCGAAGTTGCTCTTATCCGTGTAAGGGGTGTCGAGTATGAGCGGTTTGTCGTTGAAGGTCACCGTCACGCTCGGGACGCCCTCGGCGGTCTGGTCCCAGTTATAGACGATATAAAGCCATGCATCCTCGATCGTGGCACCGGCCGGGATGGAGAGGTCGGTTCCGGTCCAGATCTCGGTCCGATCGGTCCAGCCAATAGATTTATAGGCGCTCTCGGGCTGGGAAGCGTATACGATGTCACCCTGGAGGTCGTAGGTCCGCTTCGTGGTGATGTTGCTGCCACCCTCCCAGTAGATACCTTTGCCCTTGTAGCCATTGTAGCGCACAGGCTTTTCGACACTGGATTTCTTGTTGTTGGTTTTATCGACCTCGTCGATGGTGTTCTCCGGGTCGACGACAGCGGTGTAGATCACCTTACCCCCCTCGTGGTCCCGGATCGTTGGATCGACGATGATAACGTTGGTCTGTTCGCCGCTCGCGAGTGCATCGATGGTCGTGGTGTTGACCGGATCGGTCGTGCTGACGTCGCTTGCATACAGAGCGACCGGGATGTTTGTGGCGGCGCCCGGGCCGTTGTTCTTGACGTTAATGATCCTGACGGGGTTTGACTCCCGGGCAAAGATCGCGGTCGGAGGTATTGGATTGACGGGGCCGGCGATGGTGAGATCAGGGAGATCTCTCTCGGCCTGTTTGATGGTCAGGAAGGCAAGCGGGATCTTAAAGAAATTTACATCTTTATCTGTATTGAACCTGTACTCAAAGTCAATGCTGGATCCAGGCATCTGATCGAGAACATCCCACTGGTACGAACCGGAATAACTCCCCTGTGGCTCTGTACCGGTGACCGGTTCGCCACCTATCCAGAGATCCCCGTTCTTACTTGCCATATGGAAGATCGTGAGATCTGCTGACTCGGGATCAACCCCGCTCAGTTTAGAGGTATCAAATGAGATCCTGCCCTTGTAATCCTCATCATAGTATGACGATACATCATGCCCCTGGTTGACCCAGTAGTGAACCTGATCGGTTGACCCATCCTCATAGGCGATAACAAGGGCTACGAGCTTGATACGACCGTCAAACGTCCCGGTATATCCGTCTGGCTTTGAAGTCTTTACCAGGGTCTTCACGCTCGTGCTATCGATCACATCTGTCACATCATACCAGTAGAGGTAATCGCTCGTGACGCGGGTGCCGTTATCCAGATAAACGGGACCATCTCCCCCTTCGCCGGGATACCCATATTCAGAGTTCAGGTGTTCGTTCCAGGTTTTATCGTAGGCGCCATCGCCAGCACCATCAAAATTGACCTCCAGATTTACCTGATAGTTGCCCTTCATACTGCCGCAGTAGGCGGCAACATAGAGCCGGGCCCACTTTACCTCTGTATGGGAGGGCAGTGTAAACACCTTCTCGACGGTATTCCCGTCGTCAGTGATGGTTCCGTTGGGCCCCGTGTAATTGAACCCGAACACGGCATCATGGTACAGTCCGCCCGAGACAACACCGCTCTTAATGGTCTCAAGCGGGATGCCGCCCACCCAGTCATCCGCCATAACCGGCGTGACAAAGAGGAGGAGCATCACCAGAGCGATCGTTACGGGGACATATCCTGTTCTAATCCTGCTATCCATCAATTTTAATTTTCCTTTCATATCTTCCATCGACTCCCGGTACGCCACGTTGTGATGAGCGTAACGATAGTTACAATGACACTTAGCCTCTCACTTAATAACACTTTTGAAAAAAATCGTCTAATTTAATTCAACATATTATATATTGTTTATGAATAATTGTAACTCCACCGGACTCGGGTCCGTCGTCGCCCGAATCCCCCGGCCCGCACGATATTCTGTAGATTGTAAAGAGGTGCAGGATGCGGAGTGAAAATCCACCATCCCGCAGAGGTCAAACGCCTGAGATACCCGGATCCCTCACGCAAACCCCCTGATCGCCTCGACCGGGTTCATCCGGGTCGCCTTCCGGGCAGGGTATATACCGGCAACAAGTGAGAAGATAACCGCGATCCCGAGTCCGGCAAGGATCAGGCCCGGGGAGAGCTTCGCGATCTCGTTTCCAAATATACTGGAGAACTCCGGGCCGAGCCGCGCGATTATGAACGGTCGGCCGGCCACATTCATCACCGATGTGAAGAGAGCACCAAATATACCGCCCAGGATCCCCCCGACGATCCCGATCAGCAGGCACTCGTAGAGTACAAGCCGGATCACATCGTTCTCTGAGGCCCCGATGGCCATGGTGATCCCGATCTCCCTCGTCCGCTCATAGACCGAGGTTGTCATGGTGGTTGTGATCATCATCCCCCCCACCACCAGCGCAAAGAGGGCGAAGATCATAAAGACGATCATAACAGCGTCCATGAACTGGTTGACCGCCCGTATCTGCTCAAATGCACCCGAGGCTTCAAGCCCCTGGCCGGTGATACGATCCACAACAGAGAAAACCCGGTCGGGGTCATCAACCCTTACAAAGACCGTATCATAGCCCTGCTCGCTCCCCCGGATCGCCGCTGCGCTCTCCATATCGATGAGCATCATTCGGTCAAACCTGTCATCCCGACTCCCCAGGGCTCCCGTGATCACAAGCGTCACCTCTTTATCGCCGGGCATCCCCTGCTCATCATACTCCCGCACCATGGCGATGAACGGATCTCCCATCCGAATCCCCTCGTTTCGCTGGAGCATCGTCCCGAGATCAGCGCCCACAACCACCTCATTTGCCCCGGGAGAGAATACCCCCCCACCTGTATACCTGAGGCGTAGCACCTCATCGATCTCATCAGCCCTCACCGCAAGGATCTGGAGAAACGTCTGTTTCTTCGTGGCATACGAATCGGAGAATGCTGGAGCTGCGGCAGTCACATGGGGAATTGAGCGGAGTTGATCGACGCGCGTTCGGGTGATGAGCTGGGTCACCTCTCGATCGACCTGCGGGTAGACCTCGATGAGGGTGAGGTCTGACTGCGCCCTGACCGTCTCGATAGCCTGGTAGCGGATCCCCTCGCCGAGCGCGACGACCCCGATGATCGCCGCCACCCCGATCGCGATCCCGATGACCGTGAGCGCCACACGGAGGCGTTTGCTGCTGAGCTGGCGTGCAGATAACCTCAGGAACTCAACCTCCCGGGCGATCATGCCACCACCATCCCATCCCGGAGTTCGATGGTTCTATCGCAGTAGGATGCCAGTTCACGCTCATGGGTCACGACAAGGAAGGTGACATGCTGCTCATGATTGATCGTGCGCATCAACCTGTATATCCCGGCGCTGCTCTTTGAATCAAGGTTTCCTGTCGGTTCATCAGCGAGGACGATATGAGGGCCGCCCACGAGCGCCCGTGCAATCGCCACCCTCTGCTGCTCCCCGCCTGAGAGTTCATGGGGGAGATGATCGGCCCGATCTTCAAGGCCGACCAGGGTCAGAAGGCGTAGCGCCTGCTGCTCCCGCTCCTTCCAGGGCATGTAGTTAAAGAGCAGGGGGTATGCGACATTCTCGATCGCGGTGATGGTCGGGATCAGGTTGAACTGCTGGAAGACAAACCCCACCTCCTTTCTCCTGAGATGGATCAGCCTCTTCCGGTTTGCATAATCGATCTTCTCATCATCAAAGTACACAGATCCTCCGGTGGGAGCGTCAAGCCCCCCCAGTATGTTCATGAGGGTGCTCTTTCCGCTCCCGCTCCTCCCTATGAGAGCCACGAACTCTCCAGGGGTGATAGTGACTGAGACATCGCGGAGTGCGGTGACCCCGTTCTCAAACCTCCTGGTCAGAGACTCTGTTCGTATACCTGCTGTCATATCTCGTCTCCTGCGATCTGGACTGCCAGGATCGCGTTTGTAAGCTGGAGGTAATCTCCCTGGTCACGGACGACGACCCTGTTATTCTCCCTCCTGAGATACGGTTTGATCTCCCGCTTCTCAAACCCCATCTGGGTCGGGGAATCGAGGACGAAGATATCAAACCATTCCTTGCCCTGGTAATTCGGGAAGAGCAGGGAGAAGATGGTGCGCATCAGGAGGGGGGTTCGCTCTTCATCGACCCGGTTGACACGGAGGCTGTTGATCTCGAAATCGCGGTCCCGCGAGTACCCTCCAGACGGAGCAACCAGGAAGAGTTCCGCCCCCGCGATCTCATCAGAGGGAAGCGTCCCCTCAAAGATCATCTCGCTGGAAGCCATATCCGGGGATATACCAAAACTCGAGAAGAGAATGTCACACCCTTCCTTGACCCAGATCAACTGCCGGGGTTCTCCAGCATCCTCATAGATCACCAGAACTGCCATACCAAAGATTGCCACCGAACTCTCAGGAGGCCCTGACTGGAGAAGCGTGATGGTAAAGTTGTTCTCGCCCGGGTGCAGGGGCGGGAAGAGATAGGAATCGGTACCTGAGTAGAAGTCATAGGTTCCTACCACGCCCTTGCTGTCCACGTAGCGTGCAGAGCGCTCCAGATCAGAGAAAGGATCCCGTGAGTCGGAGAGGTTGTAGAGGGGATAGAATGGCTTCTGATTGAAGTTACTCCAGGCCCAGTAGAGGTACAGCCGCTGGAACCGGATATCGGCACCGGGAGGGAGGTCGAGAGAGAATGAGACTGTGTAGGTCTCGTCGCTCCCAATACCCCCTCGATAGATGCTGTCGCCGATCGTGTAGAGATACTGCAGATGGCCTTCATCATGATATACATCCACAAGGGGGCGGTCTCCTGCATAGGTGGCGCCCGCTGTGGAGATGATCATCCCCATACACAGGACGGCGAGGATGAGCCGCCGGCTATGAGAAGACATACGTGCCCTCTGCAACATTGTTGCTACGGTCGGAGTCTTTCAACAGTCCATCTTCGTCGACCACAACCTTCACGGTATGAGAACCCGGCGAGGCGTAGATCGGCAGCTCTGACCTCTCAGACCCGCCGGCCTTCAGACCCTCCGGGTAATCCTTGTTCATAACCTTCTCTCCATCCAGGTATACCGAGAGTATGAACGAGGAGGCATCGCTCCCCCCCAGGTTGGTCACCGTAACCGGGAGGAGGTAGACCTGTGAGGTACCCTGCGCGGCCGCCGGCACTACCGCGGGAGGGAGCAGGGATACCAGGACCATCGCGCAGAGGAGGAGTGGAAGTATCTTCTGGTATCGCCCGGGGGGCCGTCTTGCAAACAGCAGGAGCGCCAGTGCCAGTGCCGCCCCGATGACGAGCACCTGGAGGGTTGCACTGCCCTGCTGGACCGCATCCCCCGGCCGGTAGGGGTCTTCGATCGAGACTGCGAGATCAGGAACAGTACCTACAGTGACCTCCTTCTCTTTTTTGTTATTTAACGGGTTCAGATCTCCGGGTATATCCACCTCCCCCTGGATGGTGTAGACCCCCTTCTCAGGGTTCCAGGGGATCGATACCTGTTGAATCCCGCTCCGGTCGATCGTGACCCGCCTGGCCTCAAGGAGAGCGCCGTTGACCCTGACCCGTACATCGGCCGGAACAGACGGCAGCACCCCGAGATTCCTGATCGTCAGTGTGATCACTCCCTCCTCCCCCGCCAAGGCACCCTTCACCTCGATCGTATCCAGCATCAGGTCGGGCCCTGTGGCACCTGCGCGTGGTCTCTCCAGGGTAAGCATCGCCAGAACCGGATGGAGATAGTGCTCGCCTTCCGGCGGATTCGCCGCGGCCGATATGATGCCGTCTCCGTCGAGATCACGCCCCCGCTGGAATGTGACAACGTTATCACCCTTCTTCAGGAGCGAGAGCACATCGAAGACCTCGATATCGACGTACCGGGACTTGATGGGGTTGTAGTACCCGGCATTGAAGGATGTCTCGTCAGCTATGTCCTTGACCCCTGCGGGATACCCGGGGTAGTCCACATCCGGCCCCAGGTCATGGGAGTTGAACTGAACGTAGCTCGGCTCGCCCCGGGTCGATGTCAGGAGTTTGATGGTGAGGTTGGCTGCCTGAACACCCCGGATGTCGCTCGCAGGGAAGGTGACCGAGCATTCATCAAGCGTGGTGCTGTGTGACCCGGTTCCCCACCCCTCCCCGTGGAGGTTCTGGTTCCCCTCTGCCACCCAGTACTGCGTGGTTATGCCTGAAGCGTCCGATACTGCGGCCAGGGTCACCACCGAATAGATGCGACCGTCCAGCTTGTTGTCCGGCTCAAACCTGCTGCTATCTGCGATGATGGTGTTCCTGCCGGAAGTGAGCAGTGAGGTTGTATCATAGGCCACCCAGTAGACACCATATCCGGTGATGTAGACATTCTCGCTCTTATCGTCGCTTCCGTAGAGCCTGATCCGGGGGAGTGCCCTGCCGTTCACGGTCAGGTCCGTCCACCCGGTGTACCTGGGGGTCCCTCCCCAGACACCGACATAGGTCCGGGCCCACTGCACCCCCCCGTCTATCTCAAACGTGAGTGTAAAGGGGGGGTCATCAAGCCCGTATACGCCGTAGGTATGCATCCTTCCAGGAACCTCTCCCTGGGCTGTGATCTCTAAAGGAATCCCACCGAAGTTATATACGGCACTGCAGGGCGCCCCGCAGAGCAGGATCAGAATCAGTGTGATCAGAAATATGGTGCGTCTTCTCATGGAATCATCTATCTCTTGTTCGGGAGGGGTAACCGCACCTCCCGTGCGGCGATCGACTCCTGTATCAGCAGGGGGAAAGGCGTCGCATCCAGAGGAGCCGGCCACATGGCCCGGGATCCCCTGATGATGCGTATGCTGCCTTCTTCATGAACACTCCCTGGATCTGGTAATGGGGGAGCTGCCCTGTTCCCCTGTGTTCTGTGCCGGGATTTTGTGGGATGAGGTTCGCCCCCGGTCCACTGCCCCCGGAGAGCAGCCTGTTCCATGCATGCGGCATGAGGCCACGCCCCATGAGCATTTCACCAAGAGCCCCCTCCCCGCCCTAACCAAGTACCCATACAGGACGCTCCGGGACAGACCCGATATCAACCGAGAGATAGATATCAGACTGGCACATCATATCCGGAATCTCAAACAGGATCGAACCATCGTGTGATTCCTTTCTGTCGAGTGTCTTCTGCGTGTATACCTCCCCAAACGAGGTCGAGGCGTTTGCCGGGATATGGAGAGGCATGAACTCTCCTCCTTCTCCATGGAGCGTGAACGCCGGGAGCGCCGGCGTTTCGATGGTGTAGTTCACCCCGTCGAGGTTGCCACGATGGGTTATGCGCATGTGGACAACGAGATGGGTCTTTCCTTCCGGTGCCGTTACGCTGATTGTCTCTCCGTCGACCCTGTACCAGAAAGACGACCGGGTCGCCGCAGACCTCGGGCAGATCGATATCTCGTTGCTTTGCGTCAGATCCGTGTAGATGAACGGTGTCACCACCGTGAGGAGATCCTCCGGTACTGTGAACGTGCTGGAGGGGGTCGCCTCAATCTCCGAAGGATCGGACGATCCGAGAGAGAGACGCAACTCCCCGGAGGCGATCTCCTCTCTTGCCGGGAGGAGAAGAAGGCGGTACTGGAGGATATCTCCTGTGGCCACCGTGAGAGGGTCTGAGGATGTATCGGGTCTCCAGACCAGGCACTCCTTCTTCAGGCCGGAGACCTCACGGATCAGGCACCCGTCGGCGTAGACCATGAGCCATTCCCCGGAAGAGATGATCCCGTCACCGTTCCCGACCTCCTCAAAGTAGGTAGTGATCCCTGCGTTCAGTCGCGGATTGTCCGGGGGGGTGCTTGACGGTGTGAGGCCTACCCGTTGCCTCCCCGAGATCAGCTCCACCTCCAGGGAGGATATGGGGACGCCTCCTCTGCCATTGTACATAACGAGCAGTCCGTTCCGTGCAGTAAAACCCTCTGGATAATCCGGGATATCATTGGCAGTGTTGAGATCCTCGATCCTCTCGATGACCGGACTCACACTGAAACCACCCGGATCCAGATCTGCCGGGCCGGGACCGCCACTGATAAACCCGGCCGCGTGAACCGCTATCAGGCCGATCGCGATCAGGAGGAGGGCCGCCCCGACTCCTGCATAGGCGCGGTTTGCCGGCATGACCCGGAACCCCATCCAGAGGCTGCTGGCACCGAGCACGCATAACAGGGCGGAGATAAGGAGAACCTCAAGAGAGGTCGATGCATCAGGGGTGCGTGGCTCTCCCCCCTCGGGGGGAAGACTCGACTCATTCTTCACCGGGGCGCCGTCCTCCTTTATCACCTTCTCGAAGCGCTGGATCGTGGTATCGTTCTCTCCAAAGAGGAGCGCCCATTCCTCCTCGGTGAATGAGATGCTGACCAGAATGGGGGGGCTGAATACCGCCCCCTCCGGTTCGAAGAGGAACACCTTCTCTCTTGCAGTGATGTGAGTGCCGGGAGGGAGGTCCGGGATATCATCGGCGAAGGCCTGAGAGGCAGAGAGCCTGGTGATCGGCCGGCCATTCACCATCGCCACCGTCCCCTCGGGGATGGTGAATTCGGCGGCATCCCCACAGGTGATGACGATCGTCTCGCCTACCACGCCGGTCGACTGATCGATCCTGTCCCGGACATCCTCGATCGTCTCCAGGGGGTCGATCGTACTGTTACTCTCAGGGGTCACTGTGGTACCGTTCTCCCCGGCCCCAGTATCAGCAGAGGTCGAGTTAGCAGATGCCCCTGGCACCGTTATAGGAGCAAAAATGCTGAATCTTCGTGTCCATCCGGATATGGTCCGGGTTGCCTCATCGATCACCTGGTCTTCAAGCGGCACCCAGGCATCCCGCCCTGCATGCCTCACGGTCGCGTTCTCTACAAGGATATACCCCTCTTTCCGCTCCGTGTGCTCCGCCGTCGAATTCTTCACGGTGAGCGTGACGGTATAGTTGCCGGGAGTCCGGTACACGTGATAGGGGTTTTGTGTGGTATTCTCGGCAGTCCCGCTATCCCCGAAATCCCACTCCCAGATATGAGGATCACCCTCCGAGAGATCCCGGAAACGCACTGAGAGAGGGGCCGGCCCCGTAAGGGGTTCAGCCCTGAAGTCCGCCTTCAGTGCCTGATCTGCGGGTGGCAACTGCCGGGCCTCCTTCCCCCCCATCTCCACCACCAGGAATTGCTGGGATACCGCCATCAGCGGCGTTAATCCGACAGGGGTGCTCTGGATCGCCACTTCATTCCCGGTAGGTTTGAGGTGATTCCAGACATCGCGGGTATCTACGGCTACCTGTGGCCCCCCGGCTGATCCGAAGTCCCAGACGTTCGATGCGACCCGGTTACCGTTCACGTAGAGGTTCCCCTCATAGTTATCTCCCCAGGGAACGAACGTAGTCAGTTCCGCCCGCGAGACCTGGTCGAGATCGATCGCAGGACCGGAAAATGGCACATACGCGATCGTCCTCTCCGGGGTGGTGCCGTAATTGATCTCATCGACCCCCAGGATATCGAACCCCTCATTTAGAAAGATCAGTCTTCGAACGGCGGATGGATCCTCATAGACCACCGCGAGGGTGAAACCGCCCATCGAGAGCTTTGCATCCTCATTCTTGCGGCTGAACTTCGCGACATTCTGTTTGTTTTTCCGGAACTCGGAGGTCACATCGTAGGTGAGGAGACCGTATGCGTGATCGTGATAAGCACCGATGTTGGAGATGTCATGGTACCACGCCTGAAGTTTGATGGGAACACCGTTGAAGGTGAGGGAGGTATGCTTCACTTCATCGGAGTTGTCCCAGGTGTAGGGTACGTAGAGTCGAGCCTCAACCACCGCGGCACCTGAAGGGAGAGGGAGGTCGTCTGCTGTCCAGGTGACGGAAAACTCTGTCCACCCCTGTGCGAAGCTCCCTGAGCGGTAGCGGCTATCCCCGAAGGAGTGGATGAGACCTCCGTGGATATCGTGTGTTCTGTAGGTGGTGATATCGCTCCCGCCCTGCCAGCGCTTGCCATTGTAGCCGTTGTGTTTGATGGGCTTTGGAAGACTGGATTTTTTGTTGTTGGACCTGTCGGTATCCTGGATCTTCCCGTCAGGGTCGATCACCACCCTGTAGGTAACGGTGCCGCCTTCCGTCTTCCTGAGGGTTGGGTCGACGATGGAGATGGTGGTCTGGTTGCCGCCGGCAAGCCCCTCGACCGAGGTCGTGGCGACAGGTTTCTTCCCATCGTCCACGTCGCTTGCATACAGGGCGACGGTGAACTCTCCGACGGCATCGGCACCCAGGTTCTTTATGTTGGGGATCATGACCACATTCGGCTGATTGGTGGATACCGCGTTTGCAGGGCGGGGGTTTACCATGCCCTCGATGGAGAGGTCGATATTTCTGTAGTCGCTGCTACCCCCTCCACCACCGCCACTGCTACCGCCCCCCCTGCTGACGGTGATAGAGGCAAAGATGCTGAATGAGTCCGCCCATCCGGTGATCGTCCGTGCAGTCTCGTTCTTCGTCTGTCCCTCCAGGGGTGTCCATGTACCGTTACTGAACCGCTGGATCGCTGTATCGTTTCTTGCACCAAAGAGACGACCCCATTCATCTTCGGTGAAGGAGATGCTGACCTGAACCGCAGGGTCGAACCTCGCACCCTCCGGCCCGAGGATGAACACCTTATCCCCTGCGACTATCGTTGTTTCGCCAGGCGGAGCCGGGATGGCCTCAAGTGTGGCCAGACTGAGAGAGAGGTTTGTGATCGATTGGTTGTTCACCGTCGCGACGGTGCCTTCGGGCACGGTGAGGTTGATACTGTTTTCATAGGCGATGATGAAGGTCTCGTTCACCGATCCGTTCAGGTTGATCTTTCCTGAGATATCCTCTGTCTTCGCCGGCGGATCGACGGTTATATAATGTATTCTATTCAGGGAGTCAGAGCCAAATTCGTTTGTGACAGTGAGGGAGACGTTGTAGCGGTTTCGCCCGGCCCCCTGGTGGGTATACGTATGAACCGGGTGCTGCTCATCCGAAGTATTCCCGTCTCCAAACGTCCAGCTCCACGAGGTCGGACTATTCGTGGAGATGTCGGTGAAGTTGATCGTGAGGGGTGCAATTCCGGAGGTTGCGTTTGCGCCGAAGTTTGCGGTCGGCAGCGGACCCGTAACATTGATGTAATTTACCCTAACGGTGGTATTGAAATCATCCGTTCTGGATGCATTCAGGGTGACCGTGTAGATGCCGGGAATTTCGTAGGTGTATTCCGGGTTCTGATCGGTCGAATTTCCACCGTCGCCGAAGTCCCATTCCCACGAGGTCGGAGCGCCGGTCGACCTGTCCGTGAACCGGACCGTGAGCGGTATCTCCCCCGCGATAGTGTTCGCTTCAAAGTCTGCGGAGAGGGGGCCGGCAGGGTCGGTGACCCTGATGTAATCGGTCTTTGCGCTGGTGTTCGTGCCCGCATCGTTGCTGACCGTGAGACTGACGGTATAGGTGCCGGGGATCCTGTAGGTGTATTCCGGGTTCTTTTCAGTCGAATTTCCTCCATCACCAAAGTCCCATTCCCACGAAGTTGGATCACCGATTGATTCATCCATGAACCGGACTGTGAGCGGGGCGTCGCCGGAGGTGACGTTTGCGCTGAAGTTCGCGACCGGTGGTGGGGGAGTCTTCTTCACGACAAGGAGGGCGAGCGGGAGCTTGTAGAATTCACCGGTCCCTGTACCCGCGAAATCACGGGAGTAGGCAAGTGTGACTTCACTTCTGCCGGCGACCTTTTCGGTCACGTCCCAGGATATAACGCCCAAATAAGGCCCCTGGATGTCGGGGGTGCGGTCGAGCGCATCGGTGAACGTCCCCTCAACCGGGGGGGTGCCTCCGGTGTATTTGAAATCGTTGTCATCGGTGGGGAACCCGTAGTAGCCGCTATTGCTCGCCATGTAACTGACGGTCAGGTGAGCGGAATCAAACTCAGAGAGGTCGCCGGTATCAAATGTCGTTCTCCCGACAGCAGTCTCGCCAAAATTGCCCTCCGCATAATAAGAGCAGACATCATGCCCCTGGTTCACCCAGTAGGTGGTCTCTGTGGTGGACGATGGGTCGTCGTAGGCGACGACCAGGCTGATGACCTTGATCCGGCCATCAAACGAACCAGCTGTATTGACGTTGACCCTGACTGTCCGGTTCTTGATCAGGTCGGTCACATCATACCACATGAAGTAGTCGCTCGTAACCCGGTTCTCGTGATCGTTGATCAGTCTGTACGGATCGTTTGGACCGCCGCCAAGCGCGGTGTTGTCGTTTCCAAGAGGTTCCCAGGTCCATGGATCCAGAACGTAATTAAACCCGGAGTGCCCGGCCTCCTCCCATACGTGCTCGTACTCGCCGTCACCGTCACCGTCAAACCGGTTGGTGATCCAGAAGTCATAGTCGTTCTGCATGTGCCCGCAGTATGCCGAGACATAGAGCCGGGCCCATGTGATCCGGCCTTCCTCCTCGACCGCGGCCGACGGCAGCGTGAAGGTCCTGGTTACGTCCTGTTCCCCCCAGTCCGGTGCCGGGTCAAGGTCGAACCAGAGGTCGCCGGTCACGGTGCCGGTCTGTACCGTCTCAAGCGGGATGCCGCCCACCCAGTCGTCAGCTGAGGCCACCCCTACCACGCACGACAGCAGAACAAGGAGCAGTGATGCTCGCATCACTCCTTTAAGATACATATCAACACCTTTTCAGATAACATCCAATCACCGATGCGTCATCCGGAACCTCCCCGGCATCCCTCTTGATACCTCTAGAGGTCATCCTTTTCATTGGATTTACATCGCGGATGTCACCGGGCAGGGAGATTAAATAACACCTTTTAAGGTAGGTTTAAAATTTTGTACTATTTAATCGTATTTAATAATATCATATAAAAAATCTCGAAACGAATGGATTACTGGAACGCTCAGATGAGTGGGGCTGGCCGGGCCAGAGGGAAGATCTACCGGATTGGCGCATAAAACATCTCTCCAGGCAATGCTAGTCACAAATGTGCCAGCGGATGGTCAGTTCTCAAAATTAACCCGCCGGCAATGAATACTTATTATATAAATTGTAATAGACTGTAATACTGGTGCAGGTCACGTCCGGGAGAACAAAAGATGGTATTCTGGGCAGGGTAGGGCCGTGCGGGTATTTTCCTCTGCAGTGACCGCCGTCCTGCTGGTAACCGTGGGCATCATCGTTGCAAACATCCTCGCCGAGACCGGGATCTTTTCCCGGCTCTCATCGTTTACCGGGCCATTCTGCAGGGTTTCCGGCCTCTCCAACGCCTGCGTTCTCTCGATCGTCGCGATGGGGGTCAACTCCACGGCGGGCAAGTCGATGCTCGCCGAATACTACCGCGACGGGAAGGTGGCGGAGCGGGAGGTGATCCCGGTTCTCCTCATGGGTACGTTCCCGGTAGTGCTCGGGGAGTCGCTCTTCCGCGTCCAGCTCCCCACGGCCCTGATCCTTCTCGGCCCCGTCGTTGGAGGGATCTACACCGGGCTGAACCTCTTCTCAAGCGGCATCCAGGCACTCTTTGCCCTCCTCTACAGCCGCCGGTTTCTTGTGGGTTCCGGGCACGCCCCTTCCCCCGTCTCTCCTGCACCCGCGGCCGCTCTTGCGCTCAACCGGAAGGTCGTGCTCGCCGGGTGCAGGAAGGCGGTCCCGACGCTCCGGCGGGTTGTTCCTGTCACCCTGGCCGCGCTGATACTTTTCTCTCTTCTCACCTCTACCGGCATCATGGCCGGCGTCGCCACCGCGTTCGACCCGCTCTTCCAGGCCGTCGGCCTCCCCGGTGAGAGCGCCGCAGCGCTTGTGGCCCAGTTCCTGCACTTCTCAGCGGGGTATGCGATCGTCGCATCCCTGCTTGCCGATAGCGTTCTCTCACTTGAGACGGCGCTTGTGACGCTCGTCCTCGGGAGCATGGTGGTCATCACCATGATCTACATCAAGTACTCCGTGCCGCTTTACCTCTCACTCTTCGGCCGGTTCGGGGTTCGGATCTCGCTGGCCACCTACGCAGTGAGCATGGCCGCGAAGGTGCTCACGGTCGCGCTGGTCTTTCTTCTGTTCTGAGGGGGGACGGCGGAATTCCGGCGGGCGCCGCCGGTGTTGACGGGGTTGAGGTGGTGGCGGGGCTTGGGCCGGGCCCCCCGACAGCGGAGAGATCCAGGCGGGTCGCGCCGTCTGACATGAGGGTTGCCGTCTCCCGCGCCGCCCATCCGTTGACCAGGAGGGTGATCGTCTCTTCGCTGAGGTCTTCGATCGCACTGACCGCCAGGTGGTTCCCTTTGTGCCGGCTGGAATTGCCGTAATCTCCGGCTTTCGCCGTCTCGATCGATCTCCCCGATCATGGTGGTGATGACGGCCCGGCAGGCGCCGGAGATCCATCGATCGCCATGTTTCCATAGAACTCGTGGGTAAACGTGGGGGATCTCCCGCGGAGACGAATAACTCCATATGTTGCCTGCTAAAACGGGCTCTTTGCTGAGATTGCTCAAACAACGTGCGCCAGACGATCAGATCAAGGAGCCCTGATACTCATCTCCATTACCGCAGGATAATCTTCATCATCTCCTCGCTCCCAGGTACCATCAGGAGGGGGCAGAACCCGTATGGAATCTCAGGTCCGCCGGGAGAAGAAGAGTATCTTCGCTGAGAGGCTGGAAGAAGCACTCCCGCTACTCCGGGAGCGGTTCGGCGTGGCGAAGATTGGCCTCTTTGGGTCGACCGCCTCAGGCGCTGACCGACCCGAGAGCGATGTGGACGTGCTGGTCGAGTTTGCACCCGGACGGACGACGTTCCGGAACTTCATGGAACTCGCGTTCTACCTTGAGGATCTCTTTTGCCGCCGGGTGGACCTCGTCACCGAACAGGGGCTCAGCCGGCACCTCCGGTCATCCATCGAGCGGGAGATCATCTGGTATGAGGCGTGACGATCTCTTTCTTCGGCACATAGCGGACGAGATTGCATTTCTCCGTGAAGTCGGCAGGGAACTGACGTATGAGAGGCTGCTTGCAGATCCGGTGCGGCAACGTGCAATCGTCCGTTCCATCGAGATCATCGGGGAAGCGACGAAGAACATCTCTGACTCCCTGAAAGTACAATACCCGGAGATTCCCTGGCGATTGATTGCCGGTTCGCGGGACAAGTTGATCCATGCGTATTTTGAGATCGACTGGAGGATCGTCGGGGATATTCTCCAGAACGAGATCCCGGCCCTCGAGCCAAGGGTGCAGGCACTTCTTGCCGAATTCGATACACCGTCAGGGGATCCTGAATAAGGGCCGCAAAACACGGACCGGGTGCTATTGGCGGAATCAAGCGCCCCGTTGATCTCTTTGTCGAGGTGTTTCAGGGTTCTGCAGTCTGAGACTGAAATCCTCTGTCGCACCGCTGCCGACACCGCAGTGAAGACAAGGGCGAGAAATACACACAAACATATGTAGTTATTCAAAATGACTCTCACGAAGTAATACAAATAACAATATATTTAATATCTAACAATAAAGCTCCCTCCAATGAGACCAGAGCAAACAGCACTCCTCTGCATCCTGATCTTTGCACTCGCAGCTCCCGTAGCGGCCAGCGGCGTTGCAAGGACCATCACCCCCTCCGGGGACGGCCTCGACGTAACCCTCACGGTGAACGACATACCTGTCGGGGGCATCGTCGAGACACTCCCCGGCGGATGCATATGGACAGAGACAGACCACCCGGCTGACCGCACCCGGTTCTCCGGACAACAGGCCGCATTCGCCGTCATCGGCGAGGAAACAATACACTACCGGGTCCAGGGGCCGCCGGAGGCCGCTGAGGCCTTCACCGGCACCTGGGAGGATCTGCTGGCCGGCGGCTCAGGCACCGTCGGTCTCGACGGAGTCCATGATCCCGGGGCTGGCAAAACACCGGCGGAGGCCCCTGGCTTCCTTTCTGCGGCCGCATTCGCCGCGCTCGCCGTTGCATACCGCTGGAGATGTGGCCGATGACCGGACGTCTCATCCTGCTCGCATGTGCCCTCTGCCTCCTCACAGGAGTGGTGATGGCAATCCCGTGCGACCGTGACGGCGACGGCACCCTGACGGCATCTGAACTCGCGACCGCGATCCTCGACTCTCTGGATGCCCGGCACATGGGCGGAGCAATCGAGGCCTCGCCGCCTGCTGACCTCAGGGACGCCGCGTTCATCTACAAGCACTGGGACGGGAAGGCGCTCACGATAACCGATACATCAGGGCGGACGACAACGCTCACCCGCCCTATCCGGAGGATCGCGCTCTTCAACAGCGACTCCCTTGAGATGCTACGGTCGATCGGTCTTGAACCCGATAGGATCGTTGGCGTGAGCAAGTACGTCCTNGAAGATCCGATCTTCTACNCCGAGTACCAGGGGACGGCAAACCTCGGCTCGGTCTGGTCCCCTGACTACGAACAGGCGGCCAGCATCCGCCCCGATGCGGTCTTCCTCTACGCCACCATATCCCGATCGTCCTGCGACGATATCGAGAATACCCTCCGCTCCATCGACCCCGGCATCCGCTTCCTCAGGTTCGACAGCTTCCGGCCGACGGTCTACGCCGATGAGGTGCGGACGCTCGGTCTCCTCCTCGGGAAGAGAGAGGATGCGGACCGGTTCCTCGCGTTCTACGGAGACGCCACCGGCAGCGTGGCGGGGGTGGTCGATGCGATACCGGAAAATGACCGGATCCCGGTCTACCTTGAGAACTGGAACGAATACAAGAGCGCCGGGAAGGGCTCGGGTTATGACGAGAAAATCGAACTTGCCGGCGGCAGGAACATATTCGGCGACAACCCGGTCGAGTACCCGGTGGTCGACCCCGAGGCAGTCATCAGCCGGAACCCCGATGTCATCGTCAAGATCGTGGGTGCTGCCGAGGTGACGTTCGGCGGCTACGGTGACGACGAGATCTCCCCCTTCAAAGAAGTCCATCACGCGATCTCCGATCGCCCCGTCTGGAACCAGATAAAAGCAGTCAGGAATGATAGGGTCCATATCATCCACACCGATGTCATCGGGGGACCTGAGTACTTCATAGGCACCGCATACTTTGCGAAGTGGTTCTACCCCGACCTCTTCCCTGACCTCGACCCCCGCGCCATCCACCAGCAGTACCTGAAGGAGTTCCAGCGGCTCGACTACGACCTCGATAAGCACGGAACATTCGTGTACCCGACATGATGACCGATACCGGCGAGCAGGAGTACACGCGGCTCACCGAGAAGCGGGCGCTCTTCATCGTGAGCCTCATCCTGGTTCTCATAGCACTCGCCGGTATCGCCGTGACCCTCGGATCGGCCGACCTCTCGGTCGCCGACTCCTACCGCGCGATCCTCGCCGGGCTCTTCCCTGATGCGGTTGACCTGCCTGACCGGATGATCGAGTCAAACGCCGTCGGCATCATATGGGGCTGGCGGCTACACCGCGTCCTCTTCGGGATCGTGGCGGGGTTCGGGCTTGCGATCGCAGGATCCGTCATGCAGGGCGTCCTCCGAAACCCTCTCGCAAGCCCCTTCACCCTCGGTATAGCATCCGCCGCATCATGCGGCGCATCGATCGCCATCATCCTCGGTGCCGGCGTCTTCTCGGGGAGCCTCCTCGTCATCGGGAACGCCTTCCTCTTTGCTATGCTCGCTGCGGCTGCCATATACGGCATGGCTCGCCTGCGGGGAATGGGGAGCGAGGCGATGATCCTCGCCGGGATCGCACTCATGTACCTCTTCTCGGCGATCACATCCCTCCTCCAGTACCTCGGGACGGCGGCCAAGGTGCAGGAGGTCGTCTTCTGGATGTTTGGATCCCTCGACAAATCATCGTGGCCGAAACTCGGGATCGTGACGATCGTCATCGTCGCCACCATACCGCTCCTCCTCTGGCGTGCATGGGATCTCAACGCCCTCGCCGAAGGGGATGAGGTTGCAGCCAGTCTCGGCGTCCCGGTGGAGCGGTCCATGGCCGGGTTCATGCTCGCCGCATCGCTCGTGACGGCCGTGATCATCTGCTTCACCGGCACCATAGGGTTCATAGGCCTTGTGGCGCCGCATATCACCCGGATGGTGATCGGGACCGATCATCGCACCCTCCTCCCTGCATCCGGTCTCGTGGGGGCTGTCCTCCTCCTCGGCGCCGACTGCCTCGCTCGCATCCTGATCCCCGGAGCCATCATACCGGTCGGGATCATGACCGCGTTCCTCGGCATACCTTTCTTCCTCTATCTCTTCATGAGGAGGGATACCTGATGCCGCTGCTCCGCGCACAGGGGATCTCGTTTGCNTACAACGAGCGCCGGGTGCTCGATGGTATATCGTTCACCCTCCATGCNGGCGAGGTTCTCGGGCTCGTCGGGCCGAACGGTTCGGGGAAGACGACGCTGATCCGGTGCCTGGACCGGATCCTCACTCCTGAGGGGGAGATCCACCTCGACGGGCGTGACATGCTCTCGATGAGCCGGCCGGAGATCGCGCGGGTGGTCGCCTACGTCCCGCAGAACAGCGGCACCCTCAGTTCGGCCACGGTCTTTGAGACTGTCCTTATGGGCAGGCGGCCACACCTGCGCTGGAGCGTCTCTGAGGTGGATAAACAGAAGGTCTCTGATGCGCTCTCCCTCCTCGGCATATCCGCGTTTGCGTCCCGCAGGATCGACCGGCTCTCGGGCGGGGAGCGGCAACGGGTGCTCGTCGCGCGGGCGATCGCACAGGACGCCCGGGTTCTCCTCCTCGATGAACCGACGAGCGCACTGGATATACGCAACCGGATCGAGGTGATGGCCCTCCTCTTCCGGCTCGCCGAGGAGCGCGGGCTTGCGGTGGTGGCGGCGATCCATGACCTGAACCTTGCCGCCCGCTACTGTCACCGACTCCTGATACTGAAAGACGGACTGGTTCTCGGGCAGGGGGAGCCGTCTTCCCTCCTGACGCCGGAGATGGTGCGTGAGGCCTACGGTATCGAGGCGGCCGTGAAGGATGAGATGGGGGTGCCCTACGTGGTCCCCCTCCGGCCCTCTGA
>JGI24710J26742_10001581_pt1 | contig 20873 bp, 20 predicted proteins | sample BioPla2DNA2_FD_26742 | JGI IMG/M metagenome (IMG submission 26742) | reverse complement strand
CTTGGCCAGCATGGCGTTAATATCATGGGATTCTGTAAGGAGTTCAATGAAAGAACGGCGAAAGATGCTGGGTTGGTTATTCCGGTCGTTATAACGGTTTATGCCGACCGTTCATTTACGTTTATTACCAAGACTCCGCCTGCTGCCATTCTGATAAAGAAGGCTTGCAAGATAGAAAGCGGATCTGCAGTACCTCAAAGGGATAAGGTAGCAAAAATTTCTAAGGAAGATGTAAGAAAAATTGCGGAAATGAAAATGGTAGATCTTAATGCGGCGGACGTTGAAGCTGCTATGAGAATGATTGCTGGTACCGCAAGAAGTATGGGCGTTGTAGTCGAAGATTAATTTATATTGCCCATAATGTGGGAGGGAGATTTCCCGCTAATGTTTTACCACAAAGGAGTGAAATGAAATGAAGAGAGGCAAGAAATATCTTGAGAGTTTAAAACTTGTCGACAGAACAAAATTGTATGATCCAACAGAGGCTATAGAATTGGTACAAAAAACTGCTCCTGCAAAATTCGATGAGACAGTAGAAGTACACATTAAACTTGGTGTTGACTCCCGTCACGCTGATCAACAGGTAAGAGGTGCGGTAGTTTTACCCCATGGTACAGGAAAGACTGTAAGGGTTCTTGTATTTGCTAAGGGTGAAAAGGCTACTGAAGCCGAACAAAGCGGCGCAGATTATGTTGGTGCAGAGGATCTTGTGACAAAGATTCAGAAAGAGAACTGGTTTGATTTTGATGTTGTTGTTGCAACCCCCGATATGATGGGTGTTGTAGGCCGTTTAGGTCGTGTTTTGGGTCCTAAAGGTCTAATGCCAAACCCGAAGGCAGGAACAGTTACCATGGATATTGCAAAAGCTATTGCTGATATTAAGGCGGGTAAAATTGAGTATCGTCTTGATAAAACAAACATTATCCATTGCCCCATCGGGAAGGTTTCTTTTGGAACCGAAAAACTGCATGATAATTTCCGCACTCTATTGGAAGCTGTTGTTAAGGCAAAGCCTGCCGCTGCAAAAGGCCAGTATCTGAAGAGTGTGACAATTACATCTACCATGGGACCAGGTATCAAAATCAATCAACAAAAAGCTCTTGACTAATTAGAATTGATACTGTAGAATACATCATGTGATAATTTCATAATATGGCTGTAGACAGCAGGAATCCACTCTCTTGCAATAGAAAGACGGATGTAACGTAAATCATCCTGCCGAGGTATTCATTGAAAGGTTATAATACCCTTTCATAGTCTATGGTTGGATTATGAAAGGGTTATTTTTTTGTTTAACTCTATAACAACAAGGTTTCCTTATCCCGCCGCAATCTTTGATTAGATGGGGGTGGGAGGATTCAATTAATAATCAAGGAGGTGCACTAAATGCCTAGTGAAAAGATTCTTAATAAAAAGAAGGCTGTGGTTGAAGAGCTGTCTCAAAAACTAAAAGAGGCAAAGTCAATTGTTTTAGCTGATTACAGAGGACTCACAGTTGACGAGGACACCAAACTCCGTAAAGCGTTGCGTGAGGCAGGTGTTGAGTATAAGGTTATTAAGAACTCAATTATCAGTTTTGCTGTAAAGGATAGTGACTTAGAAGGAATCAATAAATACCTTACAGGTCCTACAGCCGTTGCTATCAGTACTACTGATCCTGTTGCTCCATCAAAAGTAATTGCAAAATATGCAAAAGACTTTAAGAAACTTGAGATAAAGGGTGGAATGTGTGAAGGTAATATAATTGATGTTGCCGGAGTAGAAGAACTCGCTGCCACACCAACAAAAGAAGAACTTCTGGGACGACTTATTGGAAGTCTCCAAAGTTCACTTTATGGCCTTGCTGTTGCTCTTAACGCTATTGCAGACAAGCAGGAAGAGCCAGCAGATGCCGATACCAATGCCAATGACGAGGCATAATTATTTCTAAAAACGAAGTATAATTTTATTGTAATGGAGGATTTAAAAATGAGTGAAAAAATTACAAAGTTTATTGAAGAAATCAAAACTTTAACTATCCTTGAACTTAGAGACCTAGTAAAAGCTATTGAAGAAGAATTTGGCGTATCAGCAGCTCCTGTTGCAGTTGCTGCCGGACCTGCTGCTGGTGGACCTGCTGCCGGACCTGCTGAGGAACAGACAGAGTTTTCTGTTGTTCTTAAGGATGCTGGTGCTCAGAAGATTAAGGTTATTAAGGTTGTACGTGAAATCACCTCACTTGGTCTTAAAGAAGCTAAGGAAGTTACAGAAAACGTTCCTAACACAATTAAGGAAGGTCTTAGCAAAGAAGAAGCCACTGCTATTGTTGAGAAGTTTAAAGAAGCTGGAGCAACAGTTGAAATTAAATAGTATTCTGGCAAGTAAAAAGAGAGCATTTGCTCTCTTTTTTATTCTGTATTTTATGTACTGTGAATACTTAAGTTAAACAGGTCTACCATCATAATAGTCACCGGGAAATAAATCAAGTTCATCGTCGGATATTTCCAGATCATTAAAGCAATGCAAATCTATCCCCAGCTCAAAGTCATCGAGACCACTCCAATAACCTATTTCATCATACTCAGTTTCTTTATAGTGTCTACGCCGCCATAATTTGAATAACAGACTGGATATAACGATAGAAAGAATAACAGCCCTCGCAAAAAAGTTTCCTTTTACCAACGCAAAGATTATTGCTATCAGAACAGGGATGATAATTATAAATTTTAACACTTTTGCGTAAAACCCATGTTTTATTGCTGGACTCATAATTTTCATCTCCTTAAATTATGTATATTCTCAATATGAAATATTTATCTATATACATTATACAACAAAAAATTTAAAAATAGAAGAAAATTTAATATTTGGAAATCCGGGCGTTGGATTCAACTTATTCCAAGAATTCTTTTGATATCTTCATATCCATAATGATTGCTTGAAATACCCATTTGATTAAACATCGTTGCATCAAAAATTACAAATGTAAAATAATCTTTTTTCTCGTTATCAGTCATAGTATTCATATTATCCAATACCTTACGAGGTTCATCAGTTTTTTTCTTTATATAATATCTTACTCCACAATCGGGGATTATGCTTTTAAAAATCTCATCTTTCCAGACGCTGTCAGGGACGTAAACTGTAATAACATGTTCCTCTCTTGTTTTTTTTAATGAAAACAGCATCGAGAAAAAATCCTGTTTTACAGATTCGTTCCTTTTGTAGGAATACTCCAGATTTAGTTTTCTTATTTCAGAAATAAAGTCCTCCGGAATAAATTCTTTATTCTTTTTGGCACCTATAATAAGGGATGTGTCTACTTCCATTACAATATCATTATCTTCTTTAAGCAAAGATAGAACTTCATAGCTGGCATTTAAGTCTGCTCCTCTTTTATCAGCATTGTAAGATAATGAGTACTGAGGTGCATTGCTGTCGGTTTTATTTGTATTGCTGGTAAGTTTTAATTTATAATTTGCCATATAATATCCTGCTCCCTTTTCTTTTTATTATAATAGCTAATTATATTATAGCAGGCTTTTAGGTTTATGTCTCATGGGCTATAATATAATTAAACCAAAAAAGGAGGGTGTATTCATGAAAGTATATGTTATGTTGGCAGATGGATTCGAGGAAATTGAAGCAATAACGGTGGTTGACGTTTTGAGGCGTGGAGAGGCAGAAACCACTATGGTTTCTATAAAGAGTGATAAATTTGTATTAGGCGCACACAATATCTTGATTGTAGCTGATACAACTATAGAAGAGATTGAGATTATGCCTGAGGATATGATAGTTATTCCCGGAGGAGGCAAGGGGGTACAAAAACTCTCAGAATCAAAAACACTGCAGAGTCTTTTGAGGAAACATCAGGAACAGAAAGGCATGCTTGCTGCTATATGCGCAGGACCTACAATTCCGGGCAAAATGGGCTTTTATAATGGTGTAAAAGCTACATGCTATCCCGGGTGTGAAGAAGAGCTAGAAGGTGCCATAATCTCAAACAATGACGTGGTTGTTGATAAAAACTTTATAACCTCAAAAGGGCCTGCGAACTCTCTAGGTTTTGCCTATACATTGCTTTCACTGATTAAGGGAGAAGAGATCTCTGAAGAGATACAAAAAGGCATGCTATTTATATAGAATGATTGGTTAGTGAAAAAATGTATAATGCCATCGAGAGTATGGTGCTTTTTTTGGTGTGTTTAACTCTTGTTGATACAGATTAATTGATATAAAATGTATTTGTTTAAAATGGCCAATTAATAATTTGAAAGGATACAGTACGCAGATGTTAAAACGTATAGCACAAAACAATGCTGACAAGTTGAAAAAAAATGTATATCCCGGCCGTGGAATGGTACTGGGTTTATCTGAAGACGGAACGAAACTCTTTCAAATATATTGGATTATGGGTCGCAGCGAAAACAGCAGAAACAGGATATTTGTTGAGGAAGACGGATTTGTCAGAACACGGGCCTATGATGAAAGCAAGCTCATAGACCCGTCACTTATAATCTATTACCCTATAAAAAGTATTGGAAATTATCATATAGTATCCAACGGTGACCAAACCGATACTGTATTTGATTATATCAGCTCCGGTAAAAACTTTGAAGCTGCTTTGATGACACGTTCATTTGAGCCTGATGCTCCTAATTACACCCCCAGGATAACTGGTATTATGGATTTAGGCGGGAAAAATGCTTACGCTCTTTCAATTCTAAAAACACAGGGAGGGGATCCCAATACCTGTGTGAGAAATTTTTTTAATTATGAAAAACCTATTAAAGGCTTAGGCCATTGCATACATACTTATGAATGCGATGGAGAAGTTCTGCCTTCATTTATAGGTGAACCTTATCTCATGCCGATACAGGTCAGTGCAGATTCAGCATTGGATGCCTATTGGGCAATTTTGAATCAGGACAACATAATTTCGCTTCTGGTTAAAACTATAGATATTAATACAGGTGAAGTTGAGATAAAAATTAAGAATAGACATAATATATAATATATTTTCGGAGGATTTAACATGCGTGAATTAAGTATTAAGTACGGTTGTAATCCACATCAGAGGCCATCAAGAGTCTATATTAAAAACGGTGAGTTACCCTTCTCTATATTAAATGGCAATCCCAGTTATATTAATTTTGCCGATGCGCTTAATGCCTGGCAACTGGTTAAGGAATTAAAAGAGGCAACGGGACTTCCCGCAGCTACCTCATTTAAGCATGTAAGTCCTGCTGGTGCAGCTGTTGCCAATCCTCTGAGCGATGTACTGAAAAAAGCATATCGTATTGAAGGTATGGATATTTCGCCTGTTGCGACAGCGTATGCCAGGGCAAGAGGAGCAGACAGAGTCTCTTCTTTTGGCGATTTTGTTGCTATTAGTGATAAAGTGGATATGGATACAGCGGAACTTCTTTCAAAGGAGGTTTCAGACGGAATTATTGCACCTGATTATGAAGAGGATGCTCTGGAGATTCTTAAGTGCAAGAAAAAAGGCCGATATGTCATAATGAAAATAGATCCGGATTATAATGCAGGGGAAATTGAAAGTCGCGAGATATTCGGTATAACTTTAGAGCAATTGAGAAACAATGCTGTTATAAGCAAGGACAGTTTTAATCAAATTGTGACCAAAAACAAGGATATTACGCCGGAAGCGTTAAGAGATCTTTTAATTGCCACTATAACATTAAAATATACACAGTCAAATTCGGTTTGCTTTGCATATGACGGTCAGGTGATAGGGTGCGGAGCAGGCCAGCAGTCCCGTATCCATTGCACAAGGCTTGCTGCCGGGAAAGCTGATAACTGGATGCTGAGGCAACATCCTAAGGTACTTGGAATGCAGTTTAAAGAAGGGTTGAAGAATCCTGTTATAGATAATGCCATTGATCTTTATCTGAGAGATGATATTACCGAGATGGAATTAAAGGAATGGGAAAAGTTGTTTGATACTGTTCCGGTAAAACTTACAGCAGAAGAAAAGACTCAGTGGATTAAGAGTTTTAACGGAATATCCGTTTCTTCCGATGCTTTTATCCCTTTTAGAGATAATATAGACAGGGCAGCTGCCAGCAGTGTAAAGTATGTTGCGCAACCCGGCGGTTCAGTACGCGATGAAGATGTTATCAATGCCTGTAATACATACAATATGGTAATGTGTTTTACAGGACTGAGACTGTTTCATCATTAAGACCATGTGTAAAAATCAGAGCTGAAGGTTAGTGCATATACTATGCTTGAAAAAATATTGTGGATGCTGTTTCTGATGGCCCTTACGGCCATTATTGGAATGCTTGTATTTAAGGATAAACCAAATAAAATTTGGTTTATTGTTTTAGCTGAACTGGCATTGGTAATACGTTTTGTTTTTATTTTTGTTATGTTTTTAAATGGGACGGAGTATTCCGGGACCGATGGATTGATATACCATCAGGTGGCCAAAGATATAGCTGAGCAGTTAAAATCCGGGATACCGGTGTGGAAACTGGATTATGAGTATACCTGGTATACTGTTCTGGTGGGAATTCAATATGCTATATTTGGTGTGAACCGGTACGCTGCATCATTTGTAAACTCATTTATATCAATTCTATCGGGATATTATATTACGGCTGTAGCTCTTGATCTTAAGTTCAAAGACAGAAGATCATTTTTAACAGGAACAATATACATGTTTATACCCAGCATGATTGTCTGGACTGCTGATACAAGGAAAGAGTCACTGATTTTCTTTTTCATAATAATGATTTGGTATATGGCATTAAAAATAATTAAGGACAGGCAATTATCTATAACCAGTCAAGTCATGCTTATTCTAGGCGTTTGCATTCTTATCTGGCTAAGCACGCTGTTAAGGATTTATATGCTTTATACTTTAAGCGGCGGGTTGTTCGTTTATTTGATGCTTTACTATATAAAGACAGAGCGAAAGCTGGCTTTGATATTTTGCTTTATTGTTCTTGCCTGCAGCCTGATTATAAACTTTACCACAGTAAGGTATAATATGCGGGATTACCATGCTCTGTCAATGGACAGGAGTAAAAGCGGGGATGAGGACTTAGATGAAGAGTTAAGCTCAATTTTTAATACTATCATGGGAAAGGATGTGGCTGCCTCCATTAATAATTTCCTGACTAAACCACATCTTGAGGATGTTCCTTATATAACAGACATTGCTGCAAATACAATGGCAATAATTGTTGTTAAAATAGAGATGCTACTGTGGTATCTTGGCCTGTTGATTTCGGTTTTCGGGATAATGCATGCCTTTATAAGATGGGATCCATATCTGATAGGAGTGTTGGCTTTTATTGTTTCATACGGCCTTATTAATGCTCTCATCAGTGAAAATGTGCCTGATACCTATTATCGGTACAGAGCTGCCATTATAGCTCCAATGCTGCTTTTTGTAGATTACAAATCGTTTTTTCAGGATATAAAAGCACTAATAATGGGAAATTCGCTTTCCCTGAAAAACTAGGTACTGATGTATGTTTAATTATTAAAGCATATAGAAAGGCTCTTAAAGTGAAAAGTAAATTTATAAAGATTCTGTCTATAGTTGTTGCTCCTGTTGCAATAATACTTTCACTATCTGTTTTTGGTTTTGCTCAACCTCAGCATGGATACCGCATATCTGATTATGAGGTGATTGTTAAGATTGCCAATAATGGTGATATTGATGTGACTGAAAAAGTAAAATACAGCTTTCTTGGTAACAGTAACAATGCAGTAATTCTTATTGATAAGCATGACGATGAAGAAATCGAAATAAAAAAAGTTTATACTCTGATAAGGGATGAACTTATTGAATGTGAGCAATTATCGGCAGGGCAATGGGATGCTAATGTTTTTAACGGCACTTATAGTGTTTTACAGGAGAATGACCTTGTAAGACTTAAAGTTTATGGTACTTTTAAGAAACAGCAAGGTATGGTTGTAGTGCAATATATTGTGAAGAATTCGGTTAAACGCTATGCAGATATAGCCCTTTTTGACAGAACCTTTATATTGGAAGACTGGAATGGTTATGCATCCAATATTGACATTGAAATACAGCTTCCCAAGTATACTGATGCCAGAAGGATAAAGCCCTATTTACATGGTGTTTTGGTGGGGCAAAATGAAGTTTTGGATGGCAGAAGAATCAAATATAGTATTCCCAATACAGTACCTGGTGAATATATAGAAACAAGGGTTGTGTTCCCGGAAAACCTTATAAAGCATGCTCCGGTAACAGAAACCCTAGACTACTTGGAAACGGTGTTTCAGGAAGAAAAGGAATACTCCGAAAGTGATAAAAGTCATCTTTTAAAAGCAAGGGAAAACGCAGCTAAAGAGGCTGGAAAAAGAGCATGGAATGAGAAGATGAAGCAGAGGAGAAAAATAATCTTCACAGTTATTTCGTTTTTTGCATCGTTTTCAGGCCTCCTGACAATATATAGAGCGCAGAAAGAGCTTCGAACAAATCAAGAGACAGAAAAATTTGAGTTAATAGATATTCCTGAATTAACTCCACAGGAGGCATATTTACTTCTGACTGGTAAGATCGGAGCAAGGGGAATTCTGGCAGGTATTTTTGGCTTAGCTTCAAAGGGGTTTATTCAACCTAAATTTATTGTTGACAGAAATAACAGCAGTATATGCTTCCGGATTATTGAAAATCAAAACACAGCACATTTAGAAGAGTCAGAGCGGGATTTGCTTAAATTAGTCAAGGAATTAAGTGATGAATCCGGCAAATTTGATTTAATAAAAAATGCCGTTCATACTGTGGTGACTGAAGAAAAAGCTATAATTAAAGAAAAATATCTGAATTTCGCCAATAAGGTAAAGAGGGAGCATTCAGAAAAAAACAAACTTACAATAAATCAATTGTATTATCGTAATTTAGGTCTGGTTTTAGGCACCATACTTTTTGTCGCAGGATGTATTATTTCGGTTGCTTTTTCTGTGTTATCGGCATACTTGATGTTGCCGGCGGGTTTTTTGGTTTTTTGGTATTCCTTAGGAATTCGGAGAAGAACACCCTACAGTGTGGAAAGAATAAAAGCACTTACTGATCTTAGAGAATTAATTAATAAAACTGATAAGAAGAATAAAAATATACCCGACTGGTTGTCTGACACCAATAGATTAATAGCTTTCAGTATTGCTATAAGAGTAGAAAATAAGCTACATTTATTAGAGGAGCTGTTCGAAGATAAAGATGTTTATATTATTGAAAAAACTTTAGAAAGGGCTCTTATAGCATTAAACAATTCTTTATCGGTTATACTCGACAGCTAACTTCCTATTATACTTGAAAGGATTTAAAATGGCCGTGATAATTCTTAATAATATACATAAATACTATGGTACTAATCACATCCTGAAGGGTGTGTCGCTGGAAATCTATGAGGGTAGTGTGGTGGGGCTTATTGGCAAAAACGGAGCTGGCAAGACTACATTATTCAAAATTATTTCCGGGTCGGAAAGTTATGATAAAGGCGAGCTCATCATTGCAAAGGGGCGGCGGGTTGGCATTCTTGATCAAATACCTGAATATGGTCCGGATACTACTGTATACCAAGTACTGGATTCAGCGTTTTCTGAGATTTATGAACTTAGAGACAGACTCCAAAGTATAACAAAACAAATGACAGAAAGTGATTCTCCGGATTTAGTCAGAACTTTTGGTTTGTTACAGCAGGAATATGAAATCAGAGGTGGCTACACCATTGAGACATCCATTAACATGGTTTGTAACGGTATCGGTATAGACAAAGATATGCAAGTCCGATTGTTCAATGAACTTAGCGGGGGAGAAAAGACCCGGGTCAACCTGGCCAGGATAATCCTTACAGATGCAGATATTCTGCTTTTGGATGAGCCGACAAATCATTTGGACATTAATGCCGTTGAGTGGCTGGAAGATTATTTAAATACCTTTAAGGGCACTGTTATTGTTATTTCACATGACAGATATTTTCTTGACAGGATATCAGAAAGAATTGTGGAAATTGAAGACGGCACAGCAATCAGCTATGAAGGCAATTACAGCAAATATGCAATACTGAAGGAACAGAGACGGATTGAACAGCTGAAGAATTATGAGCAGGATCTTAAAAAGATCAAACAGCTGGAAAACGCTGTTAATAGGATGCATGACTGGGCAAACCGGGCAGATAATCCGAAACTGCATAAAAGAGCCTTTGGCATGGAGAAACGTCTGGAAAGAATGAAGGAGAATGCCACTCCGAGGCCTAAGACAGAGAGAAAACTTTCTAAGTCTTTCAAATCAGGCCTTTTTTCAGGTTCAGAGGTTCTTACTCTGAAAGGAATACAAAAAAGCTTTGACGACAGAATTCTTTTCAAGGATGTAAATCTTCTTTTGTCAAATGGAGACAGTTTAGCATTATTAGGAGATAATGGGACAGGTAAGACTACGCTGCTAAAAATAATACTGGGAGAAATAGCTCAGGATGCCGGAAACTTAAAAATCGGGCCAAGTGTAAGGATTGCATATCTGCCACAGATTATAACTTTTGAGCAACCAAAATTGACCATCCTTGATACAGTGCGACGGGAACTGGTTATTGATGAAGGATCTGCCCGCAACCTTCTGGCCGGTTTTTTATTTACCGGTGAGGATGTCTTTAAGAAGGTAGAAAGCCTGTCAGGCGGAGAACGCAGCAGGCTGAAACTTTGTCTTTTGATGCAGGCAGGAGTAAACTTTTTAATCCTTGACGAGCCCACCAATCACCTGGACATAGCCTCAAGAGAATGGATGGAAGAGGTGTTGGAAGACTTTGAAGGAACAATACTTTTTGTTTCCCATGACAGGTATTTTATTAGAAAATTTGCAAAAAGGATATGTGAATTGGAGGATGGAAAGCTCTATAGCTTTGATGGTGACTATGAAGAGTATAGAGCCTGGAAGCGTTACGATGCCCAGAGAAAGAAAGATTCAGAACAGATTTCTAAACCTGCTAAAACGAAGAAAGATACTCGCATAAAAAAACTCAGTCCAAAGGCTATTGAGAAAAAACTGCTTAATCTTGAGAAGGAAATTAACCTTATTGAGCAAAGGTTAGCCGAAATAGAGGATGAGATGGAAGTTCATGCTACTGACTATGAGCGTCTGGAAGAGCTGCTTCATGAAAAACAGGCCTTGGAGGAAAAACATGAGGGTTTAATCTCCCAGTGGATGGAATTTCAATAGTTAGCCCTATCTTAATGAGAAACCCTGCACCCGCCTATTGGTGTCATTGCTATGAATACACCATGTGGAACCTTTAGCTTTTTCTTGGATAAGATTGCCCCCAACTGCTAATAATGATAAGAAAATGTATTCATTTTTTTATGTTANGGGGAGTGGGTCCATATGCTAAAAGGTCTTAAGAATCTATTTGTTTACAAAAAGCCTTCAGAACACGGATTTAGATTTCCTGAAGATGCACAGGAATCGGAGAGCTGGAATAGTTACAGGGGCAAGACAAGTAATTTACAGGATAAAAGTGAATCAAATAATAGTCAAGAGAACCGAAAAGAGAACCAAGACCGGGATACTGAAAGGGATTCAGGAAAATATAATTCTAATGAAGACCAGAAGGATAAGAAAAGACAAAATAAGCGTGATAAGGAAGAAAAAGTCCGGATTATCAGACCAAAGCCTGTTTATGAACTTGTAAAAAAGAAAGACAGTAGGGATGATAATAAAGAAAATCAGGAGAAAATCAATGAAAAGGAAGATACTAAACAGAAAGATATAAAAGACAGTCAGGAGAACACCCCAGAATCACATAATAAAGATAAAGAAAATCCAAAAGAGAGTAATAGTGAGGAAGAATCTGAGAATGAAAATATGAGTGACAACCAGGAAAATTGCTCAGAATCTGATGAAACTCAAAAAAACCAGAAATCCAAAGGCAGCAAAAATGAAGAAGGAGAAGACAGCAGTCAAAATAATTCGCAGGAGGATAAGGAAAATGATATTGATGTGAGTTGCTCAATAGAGGAAAATATTAAAACTCTTAAGGATATTTTTCATCTGCCTGTTAATCAGGATGTCATAATAAGAGAATTCAAAATAGCCAGAGAAATCAAGGCATGTGTTGTTTTTATCGATGGGATGATTGATAAAAGCATAATTATACAGTTCACGCTTCCCCAGCTTATGGATCCTTGTGCTTTGGAGGGGTTTGAGGAAGGATGCCCGATTGATTTTCTGGAAAAAAACATTCTTTCCATACATCAGGTGGTAAGAATGAATAATTACAAAGAGATAGTTCCACAAATACTAAGCGGATTAACTGTTGTTTTCATCGATGGATGCGATGAATGCTTAGTAATGGAAAGCCGCGGTTATGAAAAGCGAGATATAAGTGTTCCTTCCACCGAGACGGTGGTAAACGGTGCTCAGGAAGGATTTACAGAGAATTTACGTACCAATATAACTCTGATAAGAAGAATTGTAAAAAATGAAGCCTTAGTAACTGAGTTCAAGATAATCAGCAAAACTAACAATATTTTAGCGGCTCTTCTTTATATGGAGGATATAACCAATAAGAAGGTAGTTGAAGAGATCAAAAGGCGTGTTGATAGCCTTAATATCGATTATATTTCTGGCAGCGGGATGCTGGAGCAGCTTATAGAAGATAAAAGTTTTTCTCTTTTCCCGCAGGTTATTTCCACAGAACGGCCTGATCGCGTAGCTTCTTTTCTGATGGATGGTAAGGCGGCCTTAGTTTGTGAGGGAACTCCTTTTGCCCTGGCAATGCCAATAACATTTTTTGATCTTTTTCATACATCTGAAGATTCAAATCTCCGCTGGCAATATGGAACCTTTTTAAGGATTGTTCGTTTGATAGGAACTCTGATAGCATTGTTGCTTCCCGGCTTATGGACTGCTCTTATTCTGTTTCACCAGGAGATGATTCCAACATCACTTCTGGCATCAATAGTAATTTCCCGCGTTCCGGTTCCTTTTCCGTTTATAATTGAATTTATACTAATGGAGTTGTCATTTGAACTTATCCGTGAAGGAGGAATTCGTGTTCCTGGTATAACCGGAAATACACTGGGTATAATCGGAGCTCTGATTTTAGGGCAATCAGCAGTTTCGGCTGGCCTGGTCAGTCCAAGTCTTATTATCATAGTAGCAGTCACGGGATTGGGCAGCTTCACCATACCAAACTATTCATTAGCATTAGCAGTTCGCATAGCCCGCTTTATTCTCATTGGATTTGGTGCGATTGCTGGTCTTTATGGTCTTTCAGTAGGATTTACAATTTTCTGTGCATTGGCATTAGGTATGAAATCATTTGGTGTGCCATTCTTTACCTCTATCGCGCCTGAGACTAAATCAAATCGCGACAAAATCGTAAGAGGTCCACTTTATAATCAGGATCAAAGACCGGATTATTTAAATACTCAGAATGAAGAACGAATGGGCGATAACCCCAGAGGATGGGTGAATTCATCAAAACCGGGAGGTGGCAGGGGTAATGATCAAGGAAGGTAATTTCGGATATCATGAAGCTATAAGCCTGTTGGTTATAACTATAGTAACAAAAGTCTTTTTTACCAGCCCTGCTATCCTGGTAGAAATCGTGGGAACCAGCGGGTGGTATATGACCATCATTTCGATGCTGGTAGCAATATTTGCTTTTATGTTTCTATACCTGTTACTCAAACGCTTTCCTCAAAAAAACATAATGGAGATTGCAGATTTAGTCTTAGGGAAATTAGGGAGTACTATCTTTTTGTTGATTTTAGGTGGGTTTTTACTGTGGACTGCCAGTGTCAGTGTCAGGGAATTTGCAGAAGTATTAAAGGTTTATGTAATGCCCAAAAGTCCTCCCAGTTTCATTATGATACTATTTCTGGTAACTATTATAGTTTTATCATTTATGGGAATGGAAACCATTGTAAGATTTGCTAAATTTATTATATATATTCTAGGTGCCGGTTATATTTTGGTTGTTCTTCTTTCAAGCCAGAACTTTGCACCCAGGCACCTCTTTCCATTGTTGGGGTATGGTTTGGATACAACAATAATTCATGGATTATTGAGATCTTCATTTTATGGCGATATTGTAATCATTGGAGTAATAGCATCATCACTTCAGGGATACAAGGAAATCAAAAGGATTGGATTTTCTGCACTATTGATTTCAGGTTTTCTAACCAGCTTTTCTCTGCTTGTCTTTACATTGGTTTTTCCTTATACTGTAGGTCAAGAACTTACATCCCCAATGTATGAGATGGCAGCCCGCATTGATTATGGTGGGTTTATGCAGCGAATGGAACCGCTTTTTCTTTTTCTTTGGAATTTCGGAACTTTTATCGAAGTTTCATTTATCCTCTATGCAACCATCATGATTTATTGCCATGTTTTCAGGATTGAAGACAAACGACCCATAATTTTACCTATGGTAACGACTTTGTATAGCTTAAGCCTTATCCCCAAAAGTATTATAGAGGTTACATCCGGACTGGTACAAACATTAAGATCCTGGGGATGGATCATTTACTATATGCCTCCTATTGTTATTTTAATCATTGCTTTTATACGGAAAAAGAAAGGAGAGTCTCAGAATGCGTAAGAGAACTCTTATTCTTATTTGTCTGCTGCTTCCACTCATTATGACCGGTTGCTTTGACTCCCATGAGATTGGAGATTTTGCATACGTAACAGCAATGGGGATTGACCAGGGTATTTCAGACACTTTTCGTTTAACTTTTCAAATATCTAAGTTTAGCCAGGGTGGTGGAGGTGGCGGCGAAAACGATGGCGGGGGAGGAGAGAAAAGTGAAGACATGGAAGTAATTACTTTAGATGCATCCTCATTGCTGTCAGCGGTTGCACTTATTAATTCAAATATATCTAAAGAGCTGAATTTCATGCATCTAAAGGTTATTGTATTATCTGAAGAGATATCAAAGAGCGGTAAACTTCAAGAATCCATAGCTCCTATAATACGTTACAGGCATATAAGGCGAACCACCAACATCATTGTAAGTAAAGGAAATGCAGAAGAATTTATTGCGGAACTAAAACCTTATCCCGGGGAATTAATTACAAAGACGCTTGAGGAGTTATTTAAAAAATCAAGTACAACAGGCTATTTTTATCATACTACATTAAATGATTTATATGATGGGATCAAATCCCCGTATCATGCATTATTACTGACTTATGGTTCTGTTAATGAGGAAGATAAATTTGAAAGTGAAGGGGATGCTTTTGAGGGAGAATCGGATATTCCCGGCAATTTTTATGCAGGGGAGATACCTCGAAAAGGTGGTTCCAAGATTGAATTGTTTGGCTCAACCGTGTTTGACGGAGATAAAATGGTTGGAAAACTGACCGGATTTGAAACCCAGATGTTACTTATGGTTCGTGGGGAACTAAAAAGAGGACCGTTTTCCATAACTGATCCTAGCAAGCCTGATGTAGTGATTCCGATTGATATATCAGAATTTGAACAGCCTGAAATTGAAGTTGATCTAAGCGAAGAGAAGCCTAAGATTCATGTAAAACTGAAATTAGAAGGCGATATTGCATCCATCCAGTCAGGAATAGATTATGAAACTCCGGAAAGGATTCCAATAGTAGAAGATGCTTTTGAGAAATATTTAACTAAAGGAATAGAAGATACGTTTGAAAAATGTAAAAAGTTAAAAGCTGATGTTTTTAAATTCGGTACAACTGCGGTCTGTGAGTTCTGGACTATACCTGAATGGGAGGAGTATAATTGGCTGGGTAAATTTTCTGAGTCTGAACTTGAGGTTGAAGTCGATTTCACCATACGGCGTACCGGCAAACTCTTAAGAAGTGAGCCAATTTATTCATCGGAGGGAAAAGAATGATTATGTATCTGGGTTTCTTATATGTTATTCTGTCTTCTATATATACTTTCAGCTATGCCAAACAAACCTGGGAGGAAAATAAACTTGCTTCTTTAGGTGCTGTACTTCTGGTTTTTATCTCGATGGGAGTCACTATTTTTGTGTTTTCAAGAACATAAAAAAGAGTATCAAAAAAAAATGTGGTCATTCTTAACGTAGTGGATAATCTGTTTTATAGAATAAAACATTTCTTCCCTCCGTCAGAATGACCTTTTTCGTGTTTTATAACACCTATTGTTAACATAAGAATTACCGGCTTATTTGAGAAACCCAGCTTAGTCCTCCTCAATATGGATAACGCTGACAGGACAGCTATCAGCTGCTTCCTGAGCCATATCCTCAACTTCCTCCGGTATTTCATCAACATAAACCTCTGCAATATCTTCGTCATCCATTCTAAAAACATCAGGGCAAATGCTTGCACATAATCCGCAAGAAATACAACCATCTCTGTCAATCCATGCTTTCATTTTGATTTCTCCTTTACACATTTATTATATTTTTTATATTATACCCGTAAAAATAATGCTAAAACACTAATAGCAGATTACCCTTCATGGTTCGCAGAAAACTCCACTATCGATATATCATTCACTGTTATGGGACTGTCAAGTGGGTTGTATCGATTGTTTATAAGATCAAGCAGTGCATTTTCATAAGGCAGCCAATAGGAGATATTGTCTATTGTACTGGCTACACCCGGAACAATATCTGTTTCTAAACCATTTAAAGGTATGTTCTTTGCCTCGTTGGCCAACCATAACATCTCACTAAAATCAATGTCTGTCTGGACATTATCCTTTACTATTGCCACTAATTCAGGAATTTTTAGTATATTCTCAGCTTTTAGGGCTTGTCTGGCTAATTCAATTAATAATTTCTGCTGCATGGCAATCCGATCGATATCACCTTCAGGATAACAACGGAATCGTGCCAGATTAACAGCCTGTTTCCCGTCTAAATGCTGATATCCCTTCTTCAGATGAATATAAAGATCCTGTGTTGGGTCTTCATAATTCATATTTCTTGGAACATCAAAATATACCCCTCCGATAGCATCAATAATTTTTTCAACACCTTCTATGTCGAAAAGAACGTAACGGTTCACATAAAAGCCTGTCAGGCTTGCCACATCTTTTTCAAATTGCTCAATTCCACCACTAAGATAAGAGGAATTAATTTTTTTTGATTTTCTGTTGGTATCAAGCATAGTATCTCTCGGAATATTCAAAACACGAATGTTTTTATTTCCGATATCCAGCCTTACCAGCATAATAGTATCTGTATTACCTGAGACCTTATCCTTTCCCGCAACCAGAAAGGTATAATTGTTTTTTCTTGGAGGCTCTTCAGGAATTGGCTCATCTTCTATGACAATTGGTTCGTCTTTATTGACACGCCCCGTCAGATTTATAGTATGATTTCCTTCAGGTGCGCGCATACTAAGCCTCAGGGCAATTATGGGAACTAAAATAATCGCAATTAGCGTTATACACCAGAATACTATTCTTTTTTTAACAGATTTCTTTTTTTCCATTTTAGAATCCTTTGTATTTCCAGAATTATATTTATTTTAATTCCAAGCATAATTATTCTATAACAATAATTGTATAATTTAAAGTATTAACTGATATTTATTACTATATACCAAAAGATTTTCCGATTATATTTCGGCTAAGACATCAGTAGACCAAGATAAAGAAAAAAGTCTATATCAAGTATTTAAGGAGGTTTCGAGAGAATTTAGCTTAATTATATTTCCAGTAGCTATAGAAACGATTATATTGTATAATTATATTTGCCGTAAGGCAAATTTTTTTGTTATAATGGATGATTAATATGAAAGAAATATACATAATGCTTACTCAGGTTGGGACTTTAGTGTCGAAATCTATAAAACTATATACAAGAGCAAAGTATAATCATTCATCTATAGGAGTTGACCCTAATCTGCGGATATTTTACAGCTTTGCCCGCAGAGTCAGATATTTCCCTTTAATCGGGGGATTTATAACTGAAGTAGTTAATGAAGGGATATTTAAGTACTATCCCGAGACTGAATGTGCCATTTATGCAAAGCGGGTGGATAATGCCTCCTATAACAAGGTCTGCGCTCTATTAGAAATGTATAAAAGCAATCCTACAATGTATCATTATAATCTTATGGCCTTAATAGGAATTCTAATAAACAAACCATTCAGCTCTAAGAATAACAATACATGTGCAGAATTCATTGCAAAAGTATTAAATGAGGCGGGTATTTATACGTTCGAAAAGCCGTTTTCTCTTGTAAGACCCGATGATATGCCTCGTATTCCAAATATCAATTTGTTGTATGAAGGCCGGATGCTGGATTTAGATACCAGATCAGTCGGCTAATATTATTCATTATTATCTGGGGCATGAATTGTTGTAAAAGTTCTGACCATAGCCTCTGTAGGTGATATAAATACTGCTATTTCACCATCCTGTTCCAGCAGTTGATCGCTTAATAAGTTATTTGCAATAGGTGAACTAACATCGGTTGTGGTGATAAACCAAATTATTTCTTTCTCAGGCTGTAATTCTATATTTATTATAGGTAACATGACTTTATGGTTCTCGTCAGTTCCACGCCCACGCATTATTGTTGCTCCCTTTGCACCTGATTCCCGGGCCACATCAACAACTTTTTCAGCAAAGCCTCTGTTTACAATAACCAGAATACATTCGTGCTCCATGTTGATTTCATCGGCCAAATGAGAGGTAATAACTGGCTTCTTATCAACCGTTGGGTATTCAACTCTTTTATGTCTGAATATCGTTCCTAAAAGCATAATAGAAAGAACGGGAGCCATTGCTACCATTGCAATAACACCGAATCCATCCACCAGGACATTCGCTGTTTCGATAATTGTAGCGGCTCCTTGGGTAAACGCAAGCACAAAGGTAGCCGTCATAGGACCTGATGCAACACCCCCTGCATCATATGCGATTCCAACAAAAACCGGGTCTGATCTGAATGAAAGCAGTATGGTAATGAGGAATCCCGGTATAAGAAAATACCATAGCTTTACCTGTGGGACGACAATCCGTACCATTGAAAGTGCAATTGCAATACCTACACCAATAGAAAGTGTTGTTCGAATTAGTTTAAGAGGTATGTGTCCACTTGTTACTTCTTCAATTTGTTCACCCAGAACATGCACAGCCGGTTCAACAAGAACCACTATAAGTCCCAGAAAAAAGCCTATTCCAACAAGCAGCCATGGATTTATTTTTCCAAGTTCTACACCAATAACTCGTCCCATGTCCATAAATCCTGAATGAACACCGGTAAGAAAAATTGTGAGACCAAATAGGGTGAATCCCAATCCACTTATTATTCCTTTAAGTTCATCCATAGAAAGTTTAAATTTTATAAAATTAAAAATAAAGAATAGAATTGTTATTGGCAAGATTGCAACAAGGGATTCAAAAAAAACACCTGGCAATTTATTGATAATTGGTTTTATCACACCTTCTGCAATAATATATTCGCTGGCATCACCGTGTATATTCCTTTGCCCGGATAGTATAGACATCAGCATAATAGCCAGTATAGGCCCGGCACTCATGACACCGACAAGTCCAAAAGAATTCTCTTCAGAGTGCTTGCCACCCTTTATTTTAGACAACCCCAGAGATATTGCAAGAATGAAGGGAGTAGTAAGGGCACCAGTTGTTGCACCGGATGCATCAAAAGAAATAGCAAGGAATTCCTCGGATACAAAAAACGCCAATACAAGAATAACACCGTAGGTTATTGCCATAAATGCACTGAAAGAAGGTTTATCCCTTAATAACCTGAAAACACCCAGTGAAATCATACCCCCCACACCTACAGAGACCAAATACACTATGGTAAATGAACTCACAGTGTTTCCGGAAGCTGTCTGGATCTGCGAACCAAGAATAAGTAAATCAGGTTCGGCAACTGTTATCAAAAAACCCAAAAAGAAACTTAAAATTGCAATTTTTATTGGAGTTTTTGAAGTAGCTACCTCAACAGACATATGTTCACCAATTGGGTTCATGGATAGATCTATGCCAAATAAAAATACTGAAAGACCGAATAGCAGCAAAATGCTGCCAATAATAAAACGAATCAAAACATCTGCTTCAACATCTACAATAATAAAACATAGTAACAACACTAATATAACTACCGGTAACAAGCTACGAATAACTTCTTTGGTTTTTTCAAACAGCAGACTCATGGCAAACCTTCCTTACTTTCTCCGGATCCGTTTTCGCTGAGCCCACTTGTTCTGCTAATCGGGAGCGTGAATAAAATACCGTGCCCGGGCTTTCCGAGCTCCAGATCGGAAAAAATTCTTTCTCTGATTGTAGATACCTTATCTCTAGTTGTGATTATCATCACGATATCTTTTTGTGGTTCAATAACTAATGGAAAATAAAAATTAGTAGGAATACCAGCACCACGGCCATGAATCAAAGTTCCACCCTTAGCACCGGCGGCTCTTGCCGATTTTACACACTCTTTACTCCGCCCTTTATCTACTACGACAATAATACAATAGTGTGAGGAATCAATATTATATGATGAATTAATTGTTTCTGGTTCTGATGATTTTTTTTGCCAACGCTTGAATGGTATTGTAAAAGCAATACCTTTATTTCTTTTTGAGAACAAAAAGGCCTCGTTCAGAGTATCATGCAAAGTATTAGAAAGTTCTTCAGAAGCAGATATAACGAGAATCTCCTTGTGTACTTCTGTTACACCCAAATTCTCCAGAAGTTTGGATGGCACTGTACCTTCCCCTAATAGAATTGTTCCACCCTTTGCACCGCATTCCTGGGCTTTGTGTAATACAGCATTGGCTTTCCCTCTATCTACTATGCTAAAAAACAATGTGTCAATGTTGACCACTTCCTAAACTATAATTTAATTGGTTATTGTAAATTCAGAATTGCGGAATAAATAATATATATGTATATCC